>ERZ780226.918-NODE-918-length-24708-cov-5.083722_pt1 | contig 24708 bp, 29 predicted proteins | sample MGYA00511165_ERZ780226 | MGnify/ENA primary metagenome ERZ780226 (study PRJEB29588, sample SAMEA2152373) | human gut metagenome | biome: human gut; feature: human-associated habitat; material: faeces | place: Denmark | collected 2008/2010 ...
CAGCTGCGGGTAGCCGCTGCCATTGTGCGCCGCCTGAACCCGGACTGCGGCTTCGTTCTGCTGGACAAGCTCGAGCAGATGGACATGACCACCCTGCAGGAGTTCTCCGCCTGGCTGGAAGCCGAAGGTCTGCAGGCCATTGCCACCCGGGTCTCTACCGGCAGCGAGTGCCAGATCATCATCGAGGACGGCATGGTGAAGGATGCCGAAACCTCCCTGCCGCCCGTCACCGAAAAGCCCCAGCCCAAAAGCTGGACGAAAGGAGCGTTTTAAATGAGCAAGTATGCAGTTACTGCCGGTGTGCAGTCCGCCCCGGTCAAGACCGTGCTGTACGGCCCGGAGGGCATCGGCAAGAGTACCTTTGCCTCCCATTTCCCGGACCCCGTGTTCATCGACACCGAGGGCGGCACCAAGCGGCTGAACGTCAAGCGCCTGCCCCAGCCCACCAGCTGGGCCATGCTGCTGGACGAGGTAGCCGAGGTGCGCAAGGGAAATATCCCCTGCGGCACACTGGTCATCGACACCGCCGACTGGGCTGAACGGCTGTGCATTCAGGCCGTGTGCGCCAAAGCGAAAGTCAACGGCATTGAGGATTTTGGCTACGGCAAGGGTTACACCTACGTCAAGGAGGAATTCAGCAAGCTGCTGGACGCGCTGGAAGAAGTGCTGAATGCCGGGCACAACGTGGTGGTGCTGGCTCATGCCGCCATCACCAAGTTTGAGCAGCCCGACGCCGTGGGCAACTACGACCGCTGGACCATGAAGACCTCTAAGCAGGTAGCCCCGCTGCTGCGGGAATGGTGCGACATGCTGCTGTTCGCAAACTACAAGACCGTGGTGGAAAAGGCGAGCAGCAGCCCCAACGCCAAGAACAAGGCCAGCGGCGGCAAGCGGGTGCTGTACACCACCCACCATGCCTGCTGGGACGCCAAGAACCGCTTTGACCTGCCGGATGAGATTTCCTTCGATTACGCCGCCATTGCCCACTGCCTGCCCGGCAGCAGCGCACTGACAGCCACGCAGACGCCCGTGCAGCACGCTCCGGCTCCCGCGCCGGAAGCGGATATCCTGCCCAGCCCGCAGCCGGAAACGAAGCCTGTCTCTCATCCCCAGCCGCAGGCCACGCCGCCGATGGAAAGTTCCGAAAAGAGCGTGCTGCTCAGCCTGGGCGTGCCCGAAAAGCTGGCCGCACTGATGAACGCCAACAAAGTCAGCAGCGAAGAACTGCAGGGCGTTGTGGGCAAGCGGGGCTACTTCCCGGAAGACATGCCCATCAAGGACTATCCCGCCGATTTCGTGGAGGGCTGTCTGATCGGCGCATGGCCGCAGGTGTACCAGATGGTGCTCGACAACCGTGACATTCCTTTTTAACAAACTGACAGGAGGACTTACTTATGAACGAAATGAACAACGAAGGCTTTGCTCTGGACTGGGACGACGACCTTACCAACGAACAGCAGGAATTCGTACTGCTGCCGGAGGGCGAGTACCCCTTTGAAGTGACGCAGATGGAACGCGCCCACTTCGAAGGCAGCGCCAAGCTGCCGCCCTGCAAGATGGCAAAACTGACCCTGCGCATTTACGGTGGTGCCAAGGGCGACACCACCGTGACCCACCGCCTGTATCTGCACACCAAGACGCAGGGTCTGCTGGGCGCTTTCTTTGAGAGCATCGGACAGTGCAAGCGCGGTGAGACCTTCCGTCCCCGCTGGGACAGCGTGGTAGGTGCCAAGGGCATCTGCAAGCTGGGCGTCCGCGAGTACACCAAGCAGAGCGGCCCGCACGCCGGTGAGACCGGCCAGAGCAACGAGGTTCAGCGCTTCCTGCCGCCGCCCGAGCCCAAGGCTGCACCCACCCAGGGCTGGAAGCAGGGGGCATTCTAAATGGCTGAGACACAAACCCTGCGCCCTTACCAGCAGCAGGCCCGTGACCGCATCCATGCCGAGTGGGAAGCAGGGCGCACCCGCACCCTGCTGGTGCTGCCCACCGGCACCGGCAAGACCATCGTGTTTGCGTCTGTGGCCGCCGATCAGGTGCGCGCCGGGGACCGGGTGCTCATTCTGGCGCACCGGGGCGAGCTGTTGGAGCAGGCCGCCGACAAGCTGCAGCGCTCCACCGGCCTTGTCAGCGCCGTGGAAAAAGCCGAATCCACCTGTCTGGACAGCTGGTTCCGGGTGGTGGTGGGCAGCGTGCAGACCCTGCAGCGCACCGCTCGGCTGGAACGCTTCCCGCAGGATTATTTCGGCACCATCATCATTGACGAGGCCCATCATGCCATCACCGACGGCTACCGCCGCATTCTGGACTACTTCGACCACGCCAAAACAGATCCGCGTGTTGGAACGCTACGGTTTCCAGAGCGTGGGCACATGGAGCTTCGACGCCGCCAAGCACATGATCGACCGCATTGCAGCCCAGGGATGGCGCGGCGTGCCTAAGGGCGTGAACCCCAAAACCTACGTCCCGCCCGTCGAGCCGCCCACTGAACCGGACAGCCCTTTTAACTTTGGATGGTAACACGAATGGAACATGAAAATGAACTCAAAGAAGCACTGGACTTCATTGCCCCGTCCGCCCTGACCTATGACGAGTGGCTCATGGTGGGCATGGGGCTGAAGGATTCCGGCATGCCGGTTACTGCCTGGGAGCAGTGGAGCACCCGCGACGCGGGCCGCTATCACAAGGGCGAGTGCGTTAAGAAATGGGAAAGTTTCCACGGCGGCGGTGGCAGCCCTGTCACGGCCAGCAGCATCTTCCAGCTGGCCTATTCCCACGGTTGGAGCGGCCCGGCAGGCCATGCGCTGGACTGGGGCGACGAGCTCTCTGCCGGACCCGGCACACAAACCGAGGGCCGCGTGGTAGACCCCCGGTGGGTGGAAGCCCACGAGCTGGACCTGCCCGAGCAGTGGGACCCTGCCGACCAGCTCAAGCGCTATCTGCAGGCACTGTTCGAGGAAGATGAGTATGTGGCCTATGTCACCGAAAGCTTCATGGCCGACGACAAGCGCCGCCCGACGCGCGGCAGCTGGAGCCGCACCGCGAAGCAGCTCATCGCCGAGCTGGACACCTGCGGCGGCGACCTCGGCAAGGTGCTGGGCGACTGGGACCCCGAAGTGGGCGCGTGGATCTGCTTCAATCCCGTAGACGGCACCGGCCGCAAGGATGCCAACATCACCGCCTACCGCTACGCCCTCGTGGAGTGCGACAACATGGAGCTGGGCAAGCAGAAGGCCATCATCAAGCAGCTGGAACTGCCCTGTGCGGCGCTGGTGTACTCCGGCGGCAAAAGCGTCCATGCCATCGTCAAGGTGGATGCCCCGGACTATGCCGAGTACCGCAAACGGGTGGATTACCTTTACGCCGCCTGCCAGAAAAACGGCCTGACCATCGACCAGCAGAACCGCAACCCTTCCCGCCTGAGCCGGATGCCCGGCATCCCGCGCGGTGACAAGCGGCAGGTGCTGCTGGAAACGAACATCGGCAAATCCTGCTGGGATGAGTGGCGGGACTGGCTGGAAGCGGAGACGGATGAACTGCCGGACACCGAGAACCTCGCCGCCGATTGGGAGAGCCTGCCGCCGCTGGCCGACCCGCTCATCTTCGGGGTGCTGCGCAAGGGCCACAAGATGCTGCTGGCGGGTCCCAGCAAAGCGGGCAAGAGCTTCGCCCTCATCGAGCTGTGCATCGCCATTGCCGAGGGCAAGCCGTGGCTGGGCCAGTTCTCCTGCGCACAGGGCAAGGTGCTGTACATCAATCTGGAGCTGGACCGGGCGTCCTGTCTGCACCGCTTCAAGGACGTGTACACTGCCCTCGGCCTTGCACCGGACAATCTGAAGAACATCGACATCTGGAATCTGCGCGGCGCATCTGTTCCCATGGACAAGCTGGCCCCAAAACTCATCCGCCGGGCGCAGAAAAAAGGCTACACCGCCGTCATCTTCGACCCCATTTATAAGGTCATCACCGGCGACGAGAACTCTGCCGACCAGATGGCAAAGTTCTGCAACCAGTTCGACCTTGTCTGCCGTGCGCTGGACTGTGCCGTGATCTACTGCCACCACCACTCAAAAGGTGCCCAGGGCGGCAAGCGCAGCATGGACCGTGCCAGCGGCTCCGGCGTGTTCGCCCGTGACCCGGACGCCATGCTGGACATGACCGAGCTCACCCCCACCGACCCCATCCGGGAGCAGCTGCGTAACAAAGCCGCCTGCCGGGTCATGAAAGCCATGCTGGACAAGCGCGGCCATGCGGACGCCTACGGCCCGGACGATACCCTCAGCAAGAGCCGGATGCTGGCCGTGGCCAAGGAGTGCCTGGGCCTGGCCGACCTGCGGGCCATTGACGCCGAAGTCGCCGCCGCCCAGAAGCAGGCCGACGGCATGACTGCCTGGCGCATCGAGGGCACGCTCCGCGAGTTCGCCCGCTTTGACCCGGTGAACCTCTGGTTTGACTACCCGGTGCACAAGCCGGACAGCGGTCTGCTGGAGGATCTGCAGCCAGACAGCGACTTCAAGACGCTGGGCAGCCGCGGTGCCGCCAAGCGCTGGGGCGATAAAGGCAAGGTGACCAAGGACAAAAAGGCCGAACTGGACACCGCCTTTGAAGCCTGCATGATGGATGGCGAAGTTACCGTCTATGCGCTGGCTGAATACATGGACCTGAAGCCCCGCACCATCAAGACGCGGCTGAAAGATGACGGACGTTTCTGGATCGATGGCGAGAACGTGGGCCGCAAGGAGCCCGGCAGTTCCGGTTAAACAATTCGTAATAAGCAAGATTACCATTTGTTTTAAAAATGCAGTTATAGCCGCTATTTTGCACGACAGCAAAAACTGCAATTTTGCAGTTATAGCCGCTATGACTGCAGATTTTGCAGTGCAAAATAGCCTATATATAATAGCTAAAACTGCAACTGCAATTGTGATGGGGTCTCCCGAAGGATGGGGCGACCACAGCCCCCATCCATTCGGGGAACCCTCCCCATCACGTTGGCGCTAAAACCAGAAAAAAAGAAAAAACGAGGTGAACCCCATGTATATGCAATTCTTTCTCCCCATGCAGCCGCCCACCACCACCCACAACGCAAAGCAGCTGCACGCCTACATGAAGGGCGGGCAGCCGCACGCGGTGCTCCACGACAGCCCAGAACTGAAACAGACCCGTGCCAAGCTCCACGCCCATCTGGCACCCCACGCGCCGGAAAAGCCCATCCCCGCAGGCCGTCCGGTGCGGCTGCTGGTCAAATGGTGCTTCCCTACCGAGGGTCGGCACCCGGACGGCACATGGCACACCAGCAAGCCGGACACTGACAATCTGGAAAAAGCCCTCAAGGATGAGATGACCCGCCTGCACTTCTGGGCGGACGATGCACAGGTGTGCAGCGAGATCGTAGAAAAATTCTGGTCGGACCCCTGCGGCGTGTTCGTCCGGGTGGAGGCGATGGAATGACCTACGAAGAAAAAAGACGCTGGCTCAGTCGGTACGGGGATGCTATGGTAAAGGCCAAGCACCTGCGAGATGATTTAGATGAAGCAGAACATGATACCGGCTGTACCACGCAGCAGTTAACCGGAATGCCAGGCGGTAACAGCGATGGACAAAGCCTGGCACGAACCGTAGAACGTATTGAGCGTGCTCAGAAGGCTTTGAATGCACAGATCATGCTGTGTGATGACCTCCACGCCGAACTTATGGCCCGGCTGGAAGATATAGACGACCCAAAGGATTACGAGGTGCTGCGGCTAAAGTATCTCCGTTTCCTAGACTGGGAGCAGATTGCACAGAAAATGAGCATCTGCGTGCGGCAGGTCTACCGCCACCACCGCAAAGGTGTGGACACTCTGGAACTGTAACAGATGTCAGTAAAACGTCAGTACGACGTCAGTGACATGTCTCTGATTTCATGGTAAAATAGTATCATCGCAAGAGCCCGCAGGAAAGGTTTACTCCATTCAATCCTGCGGGCTTTGTGCTGCCCGGCTGACACAGAGGATCACCTACCGACCAACAGCCTGAATGTACCAGCCGGGTTTCTTTGATATTTCCGAGCCGTCCATCCGGGCGGCTTTTTGATTTTACGGCAAGAGAGGTGGTGACGTGGCCAACGAAAAGAATCTCGAAAACGGGAAGCTCACGCAGTTCCGAAGCGGCGAGGAAGCGGCGAAGAACGGGCAGAAGGGCGGCATTGCTTCCGGCGTGGCCCGCCGCCGCAAGCGCAGCATGAAGGAAGCGGCCGACTATTACCTCAGCCTGCCGGAGACTGACCGCCGCCGGGTGAACGCCCTGCTGCGGGATGCGGTGGACCCCGAGGACGTGGATAACCAGATGTCCGTGGTCAAGGGCATCACCGCCCGAGCCAAAAAGGGTGACCCCCAGGCGGCCAACGTGCTGCTGAAAATGCTGGGCGAGGACAAGCCCCAAAACGAAACCGTAAGGCTGGAGGAAGAAACACCCGTGGACGATCTGAGCAAGGCGCTGTTTGAGTTGAGCGAGGGCAAGCATGGCACTGGGTGAGAAGCAGCTGCAGATCCTGCAGTTCCGGTTTTCGGATTACAGCTACCTGATCTGTGACGGTGCCGTTCGTTCCGGCAAGACCTCCCTCATGATGGTGGGCTTTGTGGACGACGCCATGACCCGCTTCAATGGCAGGCGCTTCGGCATCTGCGGCAAGACCGTGGACAGCGCCACCAAGAACATCGTGCAGCCTTACATGGCCATGCAGTACGCGCAAAAAAGCTACCGCATCAAGTGGAGCCGCACCGACAAGACCATGACGGTCTCCAAGGGCGGCATCACCAACGTGTTTGAAGTGTTCGGCGGCAAGGATGAGAGCAGTTATGCTCTGATCCAGGGCCGCACGCTGGCAGGCTGTCTTATCGATGAGGTGGTGCTGCAGCCGCGTTCGTTTGTGGACCAAGCCATGATCCGCTGTTCTGTCACCGGAGCAAAGGTCTGGTTCTCCTGCAACCCGGCGGCACCTTCTCACTGGTTCTACACCGACTGGATCAAAAAGGCGGACAAGGGCGAGATCAACGCCAAGCACATCCATTTTGTGCTGCGGGACAATCCCGGCCTGTCCGAGGAGACCATCCAGCGCTACGAAAAATCTTTTTCTGGCGTGTTCTATCAGCGTTACGTGCTGGGAGAATGGGTCGCCGCCGAGGGCCTTGTGTACCCCTTTTTCTCCGCCGGGCAGGACGCCTACCTTTTCCACGGCGATGCTTCCCACGTCGATGGGCAGTTTTATGTGTCCATCGACTACGGCACGCACAACCCCTGCAGCATGGGCCTGTGGGTCATCCATAACGGCAAGGCGCTGCGCATCAAGGAAAGCTACTTCGACAGCCGCGCCGAGCGTGTGCAACGCACCGACGAAGAACACTATGCAGAGCTGGAACGTCTGACGAAGGGCTATTACATTCAGGCTGTGGTGGTGGACCCGTCCGCCGCTTCCTTCATCGAGACCATCCGGCGGCATGGCAGGTATCTGGTGGTTCCCGCCGACAACGACGTGCTGAACGGCATCCGCTGCGTGGCGTCCCTGATGCAGGCCGGGCTCGTAACCATCCACGAGAGCTGCACAGCATCCCGCCGGGAGTTCGGCCTGTACTCGTGGGATGACAAGGCCAAAGAAGACCGCGTCGTCAAGGAGAACGACCACGCCATGGACGACATCCGCTATTTTTGCTATACGATACTGGCCCCGATGATTCGCTGGGCAGATTGGAGACGGAAGTAATGTTTGACAAACTGCTTTCATGGCTGCGGGAGAAAGCGCGGCTGCTGTTCGGTGAAAATGCCACCGTCAGCGCCAGCGTGTCCTACAGCATGGAGAATGCGATCATCCTGTGGGCGCAGATGTACGACAACGGCGGGCCGTGGTGCCATGGCGGAAAGAATGCCCTGCACAGCCTGAAACTGGCCCAGAGCGTTGCATCGGAGCTGGCCCGCCTGACCACGCTGGAAATGGAATGCCTTGTTTCCGGCAGTGCCCGCGCCGACAGCATCAACGCCATGCTACAGCCCTTCATTGCAGACCTGCGCACGCCGGTGGAGTACGGCTGTGCACTGGGCAGCATCCTGTTCCGGCCCTTCCTCGATGCACAGGGCCGCGTGCAGATCGATGCCGTGCAGGGTGATTGTTTCTGCCCTACCCGCTTTGACAGCTCTGGCCGCATGACCGGGGCTATTTTTTATGACCATCTGGTGCGCGGAAACCGCATTTACACCCGTCTGGAAGATCACGAGTTTTCCGGCGGCAAGCACAGCATCACGGTCAAGGCGTTCCGCTCCATGACCAGCGCAGACCTCGGCATCGAGGTGCCGCTGACCGATGTGCCGGAGTGGGCCGCGATCTCCCCGCATACCGAGTTTTCCGGCGTAGACCGCCCGCTCTGGGGCTTTTTCCGAGTAGCCAGCGGCAACGCCACCGACCGGCATTCCCCGCTGGGCGTGAGCGTGTATGCTGCGGCTGTTGATACCATCCGTGATGCCGACGAACAGTACGGGCGGCTGCTGTGGGAATATGACGGCGGGCAGATGGCCCTTGACGTTGACCAGACTGCCTTGCGGCCCAGCGCCAACGGCGAGAGCATTATGCCCCAGCGGGAGCAGCGTCTTTACCGCAACTGGATAAACGGCAGTTCCGGCGCAGGCGGGCGGAACCTTTACGAGGTTTTTGCTCCTGCCCTGCGCGATGAGAGTTACCGCCGTGGTCTGGACGCCATGCTCAAGCGGGTTGAGTTCCAGTGTGGCCTTGCCTACGGCACCCTGTCCGACCCGCAGAACGTGGACAAGACCGCTGAGGAAATCCGCAGCAGCAAACAGCGCAGCTACACCACCGTCAAGGACTTGCAGCGGGCGCTGGGCACGGCGCTGTCCGATCTGGTGTACTCCATCAACAAGCTGCTGGATGCCCAGTGGAACAGCGGCGCAGCCATTTCCCCGCCGGGTGACTGCAACGTCACCTTTGATTTTGACGACAGCATCATCTCCGACCCCAAGGAGCGCAAGCAGATGTACTGGGGCTACGTTACCGCGGGCAAGTTCCCGTTCTGGCGGTATCTGGTGGAGTTTGAGGGCTACAGCGAGGACGATGCCAAGGCCATTGCTGCCGAAGCGGATGCTGAGAACCGCAGCCCTGATACCCTCACCTTCGGGGGTGCCTGATGCTGCCGCCGAGTCACCTCGACCAGATGCCGGACGCCTTTGTGAAGCTCTGGCAGCAGGTCGAGGACGAGATTTTACAGGACGTGGCCCGGCGCATCGGCAAGATGGACACGGTGACATCCACGGCCAACTGGCAGCTCTGGCGCTACCAGCAGACCGAAGCCCTGCGCAACGACATCGTGAAGCTGCTGGCCAAGTACAGCGGCAAGAGCGAAGCGACCATCCGCAGGCTGCTTTTGCAGGCCGCCACCGAAGCCATGGAGCGGGAAGATGCCATCTATTACCACTACGATCTCGAGCCGACGCCTTTTGAAGAAAGCGCCGCCCTGAACAACCTGCTGGACGCCGGTGCCCGCCAGACCTGCGGCACCTGGCAGAACCTCACGGCCACCACGGCAACCACCGTGACAGGGGCCTTTGAGCGCACGCTGGATGCCGCATGGCTCAAGGTGAGCACCGGTGCCTTTGACTACAAAACCGCCGTCAAGCAGGCTGTGGACGGCCTTGCAGACAGTATGCCCATGGTCACTTACCCCAGCGGCCACAAGGACAGCATCGAGGTGGCCGCCCGCAGATGTATTCTTACAGGAGTAAATCAAACCTGCGCAAAATTGCAGTTAGAACGTGCGCGGCAGATGGGCGTTCGCTACGTTCAAGTAACAGCGCATGGTGGAGCCAGACCCAGCCACGCAGAATGGCAAGGAAAAATTTATGCCCTGAATGGTTTTCATTTGTAAAAGCCTTGACTTTTGTGTAACCAAAAGTTATAATATTTATGGTGACACAAAAGTGAGGTGATAAAATGTCGCCTAGAACTGGACGACCGACAACTGAGCCCAAAACACACGAAACACGAATCCGCATGTCTGACGCCGATGTGCAGATGCTTGAAATCTGCTGCAAAGAAACAGGAATGACCAAAGCGGACGTGATTCGTCAAGGTATAAAGCTGGTATACGAAGGTCTGAAAAAAGAATAACGCCTTGCCCGGCGACTGGAAATCTTGGGCAAAGCGTTATAAGACACCAGAGGAATTGCCATCTGGTAAATTCATTATACCATTTGGCGACACCTCTTACAAGAGAATAAGAGGTATCTTGTGAACAGAAAAGATTTTATCCGCACAATCACTTACCAACTGAAAGATGCTGACTTGGAGGCCCTGCGCCTGATTTGGATTGCTACACGCGATCTGGCTCGGAAGGGGGGCCAGCGCGCTATGACTGAGCCCACCAACCGCGTAGAGCTTACCGCCGCAATCGTAGCACTACTGGACAAGGCTGACTTCCGTAAACTCCGGCTTGTATGGATATACACAAGCCACCTGATTGACTGTAAAGGCGGTGCTCACTAATGGGAAAATATGTTGACTTGACCGGTCAGCGAAACGGAATGTTGATTGTATTGCGCCGAGCTCCCGAAAACATTGGCAAGTGTAGTGCATGGGTCTGCCGATGTGACTGTGGAAAAGTTGTAACTCTGAGGGGAAACGTCATTCGTGCAGGACAAAAGTCATGCGGGTGTATGCAGGGAGCCAAAATTGGAACTTCTCCAGATGAAATTTTCCGAAAAAGCCACAACAACCGGCTTTATAATATCTGGGCTGGAATGAACTACCGGTGTACAAATCCAAAGTTTTCGCACTGGCAGGATTACGGTGGAAAAGGTATCCGTGTATGTGACGAATGGAAAAACAACTTTCAAGCATTTGCCGAGTGGGCTATTGCTCACGGGTATGCATCGAATCTTGAAATCGACCGCATTGACAGCAACGGAAATTATTGTCCAGAAAATTGCCGCTGGATAGACCACAAGGACAATTCCAGAAATAGAGGTGTCAAGCGCTTAAACAAAACCGGTGTAACCGGCGTTACATGGCGCAAAGCCCGCTCTGGCGATGGCGGTTCATGGAGAGCCAGTATTATGGTTGACGGAAAAAACATCAGCCTTGGATCTTATGCCAATTTTGATGATGCCGTAGCCGCCCGCAAGGAAGCCGAGCTGAAATACTGGGACAAGTAAAACTAAATAATCGAAAGAGCATCCGCAAGGGTGCTCTTTTTGTTATAGGGGGTGATGCAGTGAGTTCCGACAATTTCAATTATCCTGATTTTGTGTCCAGTACAGGCTATGGAACGGGAGAAGGTTTATGTGGTTGGAACTGTTAGGAGCCGCCACACCTTTTTTGCGGTGTTCCCGGAGCTGGGCGACCCGCCCCAATGGACGCGGGAAGAACTGGAAGCGCTGAACGCCCGGAACATTGAGCACAACGGCAAAAAGTACACCGCCTATGAGATATCCCAGATGCAGCGTGCCCGGGAGCGGCACGTCCGCCGCTGGAAAAAGCGGTATCTGGCCGAGGATGCTGCCGGGCTGGACACCACCGACAGCGCTGTGCGCCTGAGAGCCGCCCGTCAGAGCCTGAAAGACTTTACGCAGGCCACCGGCGGCCGTGTGGACAGCGCCCGTGTCAGCGTGCCCAAGTTCGGCAGGAGCGAAGCCAGTAAGGCGGCGTGGGCGGCACGAGAGAAATCACCGGGCAGCTCTGGAACACTCCTGCAAAAGCTTAACTATTCCGATAATGTTTCTCAATCCGAGCGCGAAAGCATCGAAAAGGAACTGTCTGTTCTCCCTCAATGGCAGCGTGATAAGGCTGAAGGTATCATCAGCAAGGTTGTGATGACTGAGAAGGACGCCGATGGAAGCGGATATTATTATCCGACTAAAACGCTTTATCTTCACCCTGAGCACAAAAATGGCGATGTCATTCACGAATACGGCCACGCATTAGAAATTTCCCTTGACCTGCGGCACAACTCCAAATACATCAGCATCCGAAAATCCGGGATTGATGTTGAAGACCTTTCTAAAATCGTGTATGATGATAGTACCTATACACAAGCGGTTTATCTCCTTCAGAACAGCAAATTCATTTCTGAGTATCAGGGACGGCTATATGAATCTCCTACGGATGGGATTTTTAAGGCCGGAACGATGCAGATCAACGAAGATATGCTGAAGGAATATTTCAGTGAAGGATACCGTGCTTTTTATCAGGAGCCCTCTGCCCTGAAAGAGAAAGACCCGCAGCTTTATCATTTTATCGGGGGATTGAAAGATGACCAAAAGTGAAGTGCTTCAGCTTGATGACCCTTCTGCAATCTGGAATGAGATGCAAAAGAACCCGGCACTGCGAACAGATGGTGACATCTGGCTGCACATGACCCGTCTTTCAGCCAAACAAGACAGAAAGCGTTCTCAAGAAGTGTACGGGGACCCGGAAGCGTACCTGTATATGGACTTGAACAAAAAGAAATGAGGTGCACCATGGAAGATTTTCGTATTATCTACCGCATCCTGAAGCTCTTGCAGCAGAGCATGGATTTTGAGGATTTTGACAGCGAAGGGTTCAATGCCGAACGCTTCGGCACGAATCCGAACCGTTTTCAGGCCTTGCTGATCCAGCTTCAGCGTGCAGGATACATTGAAGGGCTGGACATCGTTCAGTATATCCGCCAGCCGGAACACATCGAGCCGCCCATGCACCCCAAGATCACACTCAAAGGGCTGGAATACCTTCAGGAAAACAGCATGATGAAAAAGGCCGCTGCCATTGCGAAGGGCATCAAGGAAATTGTGCCCGGCATTTAATAGCAACTGAACCACGATGCACGCGCACCGTGGTTTTCTTTTGCCCATTTTTAAGCACTGTGCAAAATTTGCCCAGTGCTTTTTTCATGCCGTTTTAGCTCATGTTGGCAGAGCACCGGACTTTTAATCCGGGGGTGGCGGGTTCAACTCCCGCAAGCGGCACCACAGCGGAAGGCGGCGCGTACCCCGTCTTGTCCCGTGCGGAATGAGAACCGCGACACAAAACAGCAGGGACCCATCCACCCAACAGACAAAAGAAAGGAGCACATCGCAAGTGAAACGCGAAGATGTGAGCAAGATCATTCCGGGTATCACCTCGGACCAGCTGGACAGCATCATGAACCTGCACGGCGCAGATATCACGGCCAAGGTGAACGAGATCACCACCCTCAAGGCCGAGAAAACCACCCTGACCGAACAGCTGTCCACTGCAAACAGCAAACTGGAAGGCTACGACCCGGAGTGGAAGGCCAAGGCCGAGCAGGCCAAGACCGATGCTGCCGCGCAGGTGGCTGCCCTTGAGAAGGGCTATGCGCTGGAACGCAAGGCTTCCGGCCTGAAATTTTCCAGCGAGAGCGCCCGCAAGGCGTTCATTGCCGAGGCAAAGGCACAGAATTTTGCCATGAAGGACGGTGAAATTCTGGGCTTTGACGATTATGTCAAAACCTTCAAGGCCGCAGACCCCAGCGCGATTCTGCCGGACGGCGGCGTCGCACGTTTTTCCGCATCGGCGACCGGCGCACCCGGCCAGCCCGCAAACTCGCATGAGGCCGCAAATGCTGCATTCCGCGCAGCGTTCGGCCAGAAAGGTTGATTACTATGGCTATTGATGCAATTTCCCGCGAAAAAGCTGAGGCGCTTATCCGCGAGCAGCTGACCAACACCATCCAGCAGGACGTTCCCAAGAACTCAATCGTCATGCAGCTGGGCACCCGTCTGGCGAACATGACCAGCAACCAGACCAAGATTCCCGTGCTGTCCATGCTGCCGCTGGCCTACTGGGTCAACGGTGATACCGGCATGAAGCAGACCAGCAAGCAGGAGTGGGACAACGTGTACATGACTGCCGCCGAGCTGGCTGTCATCGTGCCTGTGCCCGAAGCTGTGCTGGCCGATTCCACCTTCGATATCATGGGCGAGGTACAGCCCCGCGTGCGTGAAGCCATGGGTGCGAAGATCGACAACGCGATTCTGTTCGGCGGCGAGCGTCCCGCCGAGTGGACCACCGATGTTCTGACGCTGGCCGCCAAGAACAAGGTGACCGGCCCCATCGACTATGCAAAGCTGCTGGGCAAGGACGGTCTGTTCTCCAAGGTGGAAGCGGGCGGCTTCGGCGTAGATGCCGTCGTTGGCGATCTGACCGCAAAGGCAGAGCTGCGCGGCCTTGTGGACACCACGGGCCGCCCGCTGTTCCGCTCTGACATGCAGGGTGCCACCACCTACGCACTGGACGGCGCACCGATGTACTTCCCGGAGAACGGCGGCTTTGACGCTTCCAAGGCCCAGCTGATCGCGGGCAACTTCAAGAAACTGGTGTATTCCATCCGTCAGGATGTCACCGTGAAGCTGCTGGATCAGGGCGTTATTCAGGACCCCTCCACCAAGGAGATCGTCTACAACCTCGCCCAGCAGGACATGGTGGCGCTGCGCGTGGTCATGCGCATGGGCTGGGCCCTGCCGAACCCCGCAACCCGCCTGAACGCCGACCGCTCCAAGGTGCCGTTCGCATTCCTGACCGCTGCTGCCGCGTAAGGAGGCCTGACCGATGCTCTACTGCACCTATGACCAGTACGCGGCGGCAGGCGGTACGGTGCCGGAGACGGCCTTCGGTGTGCTGTGCAGCCGGGCTTCCCGCATGATCGACGCCGCCACCTTTGGCCGGGCAGAAAGCCATGCCGCCGGGTGCGAGCGCTGCCGGGACGCCCTCGCAGACGCCTGCGCGCAGATCATCAATCTGCTGGCTGTGGCATCTGCGGTGAGCACGGCCCCGGGTGCGGCCAGCGTCTCCAACGACGGCTACAGCGTCACCTTTGGCAGCAATGCCAGCGTGAGCGCCGCCGTCCGGCAGGAAGCCGCCGAGATCATCCGCACCGCGCTGGGTAATGACCCTCACGATCTGCTGTACAGGGGGCTTGACTGATGCAGACTGCCGTCACCGTGGTGAACCTCATCCACGACACTGCCACCGAGGGCGATACGCCGGTGTGCTGGGTGTTCCCGGCCTGCAGCTGGCGGGAGTGCCGCTCCACCTCCGGCAGCGGAACCGCCAAGGACCCCGAGCGCACCACCCACATCCGCATCCCGGCCAGCGTGTGCACGGCGGACTACCTGCCCTATACCCAGTGGGCGGCGCTGTCGGCGGCAGAAAAGGCCAAGCACTGGACGCTCAAACGCGGCTGGAAGGTCGTGCAGGGCGCGGTGCCCAGCCTGACCGAAGCCGAGTACGCCCACCTCGAAAAAACACACCTGTGCTGCACGGCGGCGGCTGTCTCGGATAACCGGGAGCCATTGCTGCCGCACTGGCATGTGGAAGGGAGCTGACCGCATGAGCGCACCCGTTTTTGATTTTAAAATTCAGTTCCGGCCCGGCTTTCAGGCCGACATGGACGCGCGGTTTGCAAGATTGCAGTTTGCTTTTTCCCAGAAAGTAGCCGCAACCATTGACCCGTATGTGCCCTTTGACACCGGCACGCTGAAACACAGCGTCAATCAGGCGTCCGACTTCAAAGCGGGCCTGCTGGTGTACAATACGCCCTATGCCAGAGCGCAGTATTATCTGCACCCGATAGGGCAAAGCAACGAGCTGCGCGGCGGCGCAGACCGCTTCCGTGGTTCTTACTGGGGCCAGCGGGCTATTGCCGACCACAAGGACGAATTGGAAAAGTTCGCCCATGACGCCGCAAGGCAGTTTCTGGGAGGTGGCAAATGAGCGAGACCGTAAAACCCACCATCGCCGCCCTGCGGGCATGGCTCAAGACCTGCCCGTTGATTGCAGACGAGCAGGAAGCCACTGGCGCGGCCTTCCGCATTGCGGGCCTGCCGGAAGAATCCACGGCATTCTCCATCGAGGACAGCCCCGGTGACCCCATTGTCACCGAGTATATTTCCGGCTGGGAAATGGCGAAAAACTACCTGTTCCTCAGCCGCCGGGAATACAGCGAGCTGGATGTGGTCAGCATCCAGAACAGCGGCTTCTTTGAGCAGCTCACCGAGTGGGTCATGCGGCAGGATGCCCGGCACAGCCTGCCCGACCTCTCTGCCTGTGGCGGCGGCAAGACGCCCACCGGCATTGCCGTGACCAACACCGGCTACATCGTCACCAGCAGCGAGGGCAGCTGCCGGATGCAGATACAGCTGCGCCTGACCTACTACATGCCCAAATGAAAGGAGTTTCGATATGACCGTATCCGAAGCCATTACCAAGTCCGGTCTGACGCCCAGCACGTCCTATACCGGCATTGAGACGGCAAACGATTTTCTGCTGGCGTTCCAGACTGACAAGTCCAAGCAGGCCAAAGTGTCGGACTGGATCGTCTGCGCCGACCACGTCAAGGAGCACAGCGGTTCGCTGAACGCCACCACCGAGGACACCCAGTACATCCGCACCGGCAACGTGACCGACAAGACCGGCACCCAGCGCACCCTCGCCGTCAACGGCGACCGCTGCGTGGGCGACGCTTTTCAGGATTTTGTGCTGAGCCACAAGATCGTGTACGGCACCGGCAGTGATGTCATTGTGCCCTACATCTATTTCAGCCTGCGCACCGGCAAGGGCGAGAAAGGCAGCGCTGCCATCATCGTCACCAGCGACGTGGGCGGCGCTGCCGGTTCCAAGGCCACCTTTGCCTGCGACGTGAAGGCAACGGGCACGCCGGATGAGTTCGACTATACCACCGCCACCCAGTCCGCTGAGCCTGCAAAGGCCGTCAAGGGCTGATTTTTCCACCGTGTCCCCGCTCCACACCCGGAACGGGGATTTTTTATGCCCTGAAAGCATCTGCCGGGGCGGTTCCGGCACAGGGCCCAAACGAAAGGAGCCAGAATATGGTTATTTGTGGACAGGAATTTGATTTTTCCGCGCTGAATGCGAACGACATCGACCGTGTGGAGACGGCGCAGCGGCACATGGAAGCGGCATCCGATCGCGAAAAGCAGCGCCAGCATACCGGTATTGCCGACGTTCTGCGCGGCCAGTGCCGCCTGCTGATGAACTTTCTGGATGAAGCACTGGGTGAAGGCGCGTCGGAACGTCTGGGTCTGGACGGCAACGACTTTGGTGCCTGCAAGCATTTGATGGATGAATTTACGAAGGCCATTTCCGCAGAACAGGCCAGCATGAATCTGGCCGCAGCGGTGCCCATGAACCGTGAGCAGCGCCGGGCACAGAAGAACGGCAAGCACAAAAACAAGCCGCCCATGAGCTACCCGGCGCAGTCTGCATCCCGCAGTGAGGTTTTTGCTCCGCAGCTCACGCCTGCCGCTCAGATGGTGGAGCGTGTGGACAAGGCCGCCCGCCGCCAGCAGCTGCTGGCCGAACTGTCGGCTCTGGAAAATGGCTGACCTGCTGACAGCAACTCTGCCGACGGTCTGGCAAGGCAGACGCATCGACCCGGATTTCCGGCACATGGTACGACTGTCCAGCGCCTATGCCCACGGTGAACTTGACGGGGACCACCCGGAAACTGCTCTCGCGATTATGGCACAGTTTTACCGCGAACCGGTGCTGCAGGAGCAGTCCGTCGCCGCCTACAGCAGCATGATCGACTTCTACCGCGCCGGAGAGCAGGCGCTGGGCGGTTCGGATGACGGCCCCAGCGAACCCGCCGCCAGCCCCGCCTTTGACTATCGTTGCGACGCGCCCTACATCGTGGCAGCGTTCCAGCAGGCCTACGGCATCGACCTGACCCGCGAGAAAGTGCACTGGTTCCGTTTCCGGGCACTGTTCGCGGCCCTGCCGGAGGACACCCTCATGGCAAAAATCATGAGCTGGCGCACCATGGACCTCTCGGACTATGAGGGCTCCATGCGTGACCACTACGCCGACCTGCAGGAGCGTTTTGCTCTGCCTGCCGAGCTGAGAGGAGGTGCCGCCCGTGTCGTGTCTGTCGAGGAGCATGACGCCGCCTTCCTGGCACGCTTCCGGCGCTGACCGTGCGCCGGTGCCCTGCCCTTACTGCGGCCGTGCGCTGCCCGTGTGGGCAGAACCGACCGCAAACGCCCACGGCGTTTGGGTCAAATGCAAAAATCCGGCCTGCCGCCGGGAAATTGAGATAAAGTTGTAAGCCTGTGCCCTTGTGCCCGCGCTCCGATTGAGAGGTGGACATAATTGGCAGCAGATTTCAGTGTTTTGGGCGATACCAAGCTTGACACCAGCGGTTTTACCAGCGGCATATCCAGCATGACGGTGGCTGCCGGCAAACTGATCGCCGACCTGGTCGAAACGGCTGGTAGTCAGCTGGCGAATCTGGCAAAGGATTCGGTCAGCGTCGGCTCTGCCTTTGAGACGTCTCTTGCAAAGGTCAGCACCATTGCAGACACGAGCGCTGTGTCGGTGGATAAGCTGCAGCAGCAAATCCTCAGCACATCCAGCAATATGGGCATTGCTGCCTCTGACATCGCCGAAGCGACTTATCAGGCCATCAGCGCCGGTCAGGATACGGCAAACGCCGTTGCCTTTGCTGGGCAGGCCGCCCAGCTGGCCGCTGCAGGTTTTACCTCCACGACGTCCGCCGTGGATATCCTGACCACCGCCCTGAACGCTTACGGCCTGAGCGCCGATCAGGCCACCCATGTGTCGGACGTCCTGCTGACGACCCAGAATCTGGGCAAAACCAGCGTGGACGAGCTGTCCGCCAGCATGGGCAAGGTCATCCCTCTGGCCGCAGCCTACAACGTCAGCGTGGAGAACCTTTCCAGCGGACTGGCCGTCATGACCGCCAACGGTATTGCCACGGCAGAAGCCACCACCTACACCAAGTCCATGCTCAATGAGCTGGGCGACACGGGCTCCACCGTCGGCAAAATTCTGCAGAAGCAGACCGGCAAGAGCTTTGCCCAGCTGAACGCCGAGGGCAAGAGCCTGGGCGACGTGCTGCAGGTCCTTTACAAGAGCGTTGGCGGCAGCAGCACCGCGTTCGCGGGTTTGTGGTCCAGCGTGGAAGCAGGCACCGGCGCTCTATCGCTGGCATCCGGCGGGGCGGACCATTTCAACGACGTGCTCAGCCAGATGCAGGACAGCGCAGGCGCGACCGAGACCGCCTACGAGACCATGACGGACACCTTCGAGCACAAGGTGGACACCCTGAAGACGGCCGCAGAAAACCTCGGTATCAGCCTGTTTGATTCGCTGGAACCGGCCTTGTCGGAGGCTGCGCAGTGGGGCACCGACATCATCACTCAGCTGACCACGGCCCTGGACGAGGGCGGCCCCGAAGCTATGCTGCAGGCTGCAGGCGAGATCATCTCCGATCTGGCAGCGGGCATTGCTGAGCAGCTGCCCGGGTTGATGCAGTCCGGTGTGGAGATCATTACCCAGCTGACCCAGAGCCTGACCGACGCCATGCCTGCCATGCTGGACACTGCGGGCGAAGTGCTGGGCACGCTGGTGCAGGGCATCATTGACAACCTGCCGGAGCTGATCGTCTGCGCGGCCCGCATCATTGCGCAGCTGGCGGACTACCTCGGCGACCATGCCGACGACATCATGGACAAAGGCTTCGAGTTTGTGGAAAGCCTTATCATCGGCATCACCGCAGCGCTGCCCCAGCTCATCACGTCGGCGGCTGGACTGATCGCCAAATGGGCGGCTGCCATAATCTCGCACCTACCCGAAGCTCTCAAGTGCGGTGCCGCTCTCCTGACCACACTGGTGGACGGCATCATCCGCAGCCTCGAAAATCTGGCCGAAGCCGCCCTTGCCTGCATTGCCAAGCTGGTGGGTGTCTGGGATGGCAACATGAACGAGTTCGGCCATATCGGCGAGAACATTGTGCAGGCCATCATCAACGGCATTGCGGGCATGTGGGGCAAGCTCACTTCGTGGCTCTCCGGCCTGATTGCTGACCTTGTCGGCACGGCCAGTGATGCTGCCGTTACTGGCATCACCGAGAGCACCGGGGAAAGCACGGCAAACACCACCACCCGCAAGAGCAACACGACCACGGACGAAGATCGTGCCCGCCGCCAGAAGCGCCACGAGGAACGCATTCGGCAGGCGCAGGAAGAAGCGGCCGCCGCCAAGGCAGCGGCTTCCTCCGTCACCGATTCTGCCGGTAAGGCCGCCGCTGCAGTCGATACCTCCGGCAAAAAGGCCAGCAAGTCCGCCAAAACCGCTACCGCCTCGGTGGTGAAGTCTCTATCCGACACGAACACCACCGTTGAGAACGGCGTCACCCGCACGGTGGAGACCGTGAACGAGACCCTCTCCAACGGGAAGCAGCAGCAAAAGCAGACGATCACCGAGACCAGCCGCCAGATGGTAGACGGTGTCCTCAAGGACATCAAGACGATCACCGAGATCGACGAGAAGGGCAAGAAGACCGTCAAGCAGACCATGGAGACCGTCCGCGAGACGGCAAAAACGGTCACCTCGACCTTTGACACGCTGGTGGACGGCGTCAAGACCACCACCCAGACCGTGACCGAGACGCTCACCGACGGCACGGAGACCCAGAAAAAGGTCATCACCGAGACCTACGACGACGTGGTGGACGGGGCCCTCGTGACGGTGGAGCGGGTCAAAACCATCGCGGCCGACGGCACCGAACAGGTGGCCGAGCAGGTTAAAAAATCTGCAGCGGACACGCTGGACGGACTGTGGAAAGAGCTGCAGGAAAAAGCCAACGAGGGCGTGCTGGGCACCTTTGACGACCTGTACAGCGCCGTCAAGAATCAAGACTGGCTGGGCGTTGGCGAATGGGTGGCAAAGACCATCTACGGCGGCCTGACCGCCGATCAGAAGAAGCAGATCGGGGACTACGCCCTCGGGCTCGTGGGCAAGATCAACGGCGTGCTGGGCCAGTACCAGCAGCAGATCGCCGCCAAGGCGTGGGACATCGGCACCCAGATCTGCAGCGGCCTGACGAACGGCTTTGCCGACGTGTGGCAGCAGGCGTCCCAGCTGGGCAGCACCCTCACCAGCATTTTCACCGGGCTCAAGGGCCCCCTGAGCAACGCGGCCACGGCCATCAGTCAGGGCCTGCAGGGCGGGCTGCTGGCCAGCTTCCCGTCCATTTACGCAGGCGTGGCGGGTATGATCGGCAGCATCGGCGCGGCCTTTGAGGGCATGATGACCGCCATCTCTGCGGCCCTGAACGCAACCGTTTTCGGCATCCCGATGGGCGTCATCGTGGCGGGTGCAGCCGTGGCGCTGGGCATCGCCATCGCGGCCATCGTCAGCAAGCTGGGCGGCTCTAAAAAGAGCTCCGGCGTGTCCGGCGGCGGCAGCGTTTCTGGCGGCAGTGGCGGCTCCGGCGGCATCAGCGGCGATATCGACATCTCCACCGGCACCGGCAGTCTGGAGGACGCCATCAACGCCAACACCAAGGCGCTGACCAAGACCAACGCTGCTCTGGCCGACATGATCCGGCAGGCGGGCAGTCTGGTGCTGTCCGACAACATGCGGCTGGGCAGCACCGTTGCCGCGTCCGGCACTGCACAGGTGCGTGCCGCCGCCAGCAGCTACCACCGCGAGGGTGATACCAACATTACGCAGTACATCCAGAGCAAGGCACAGTCCGCTGCCGACCTTGCCCGCGAGACCCGCTGGGAGGCCGACAAGGCCCGCCGCCAGCGCAGAGGATAAGGAGGGACACCGTGCTTTTTAAGGATCACTTAAAGATCGTCACCGACGCCGGTGCCGTCCTGCATCTGGGCTGGGACTACGACATGCCCTACTTCCTCGACCCGCTCAACGGTGTGGACATCGACCTGCAAACGGCTCAGGGCATCAACCAGACCGGCACGACCGTGGAGCGGCAGAGCGTCTCCGGCGTGTCCCGCACGCTGGATGTAACATTCTGGGGTGCGCACAAGCTGGAAAACGCGAACTTTTTCACCCGCTGCCTGCCGTACTTCACAAAAGGCACCCTCTACTTCGGCGACCGGTACTTCACCCGGTTCGTCTTGCAAAAGACGCCCTACTTTTCCAGCTACACGCCGGACCCGCGCTGCAGCCTCATGCTGTACACCCCGAAGCCCTACTGGTACGACCTGACCGCCGTCAGCAGCGTGCTGGGCGGCTTCCGGCCTGCGTTTTCGTTCCCCGTCTGCTACGACAGCCACACCTATGGCATCCGGCAGGACGGCACCATGGCAGTGCTGCGCAACGACGGCAGCCTTCCGGTGCCCTTCACGGCCACGTTGAGCTGCGCCACCACGCCGGTGGTGCACCCGAAGGTCGTGGACCTGAAAACGGGCGCGTACATCGGCTTTGACCTGACCTTGCAGCCTGATGACACACTGGAAATTTACCGCAGCACGTCTGACCGGCTGGCCGTGGCGCTGACCCATGAGGGCATCACCACCAACTGCTTTGCCGCGTTGGACGAGGACAGCACCCTCACTGAGCTGCAGCCCGGCGACAACGTGCTCAGCCTGCAGGCCGAGAGCGGAGCCAGCTATCTGCGGGCATCCGTGAGCTTTTATCCGATGGAGGCGGGCATCCTGCCCGAACCGCTATGAGATTGGACGTTTTGGACGCAGACACCCTTGTCCGCGTGGGCTGGGTGGATGTGTGGGTGTCCTTCTACTGGGACAGCCCGTATTACTCCGAGGGCGGCTTTACCCTTGAGGTTATACCGACGACCGAGAACCTGCAGCTCCTGCAGGAAGGCCGCTGGGTCGTCCGCAGCGATGAAACGCCCCGCATCCCCATGCGCATCTGCAGCAGGGCCAACCAGAACGCGGACGCGAACCTCGTGGTGAGCGGCTACCCGGCAACGTGGCTGCTGACAAAGCGGGTGTCCGCTGCGGTCATCAAGGAGCAGAATGCCGAACAGGCCATGCGCGGCCTTGTTGCTGCTATGAAGCTGTGGCCGAGGCTGGAACTGGGCACGGAGTACGGCTTTGACACGGTGTTTGACAAGCAGACCTCCGGCGGCACGGTCTTCGACTATTGCCAGACCATCGGGCAGGCCTGTGATTTGGGCTTCCGCATCGTGCTGGACGGCACCGGCGCGGAAAAGCGCCTGCTGTTCGAGTGCTTCCGCCCCACCTTCGACCCCAACAACCGGTTCAGCCCCAAGTGGGGCAACCTGCTCAACGCCGGGTGGAGCTTTGCGGACACCGACTACGCCAACGTCGCTCTCGTGCAGGGCGCGGGCGAAGGCAGTGCCCGGGCCACCGTCTGGGTGGGTGACGTGGACACCACCGGTGCAGACCGGCGCGAGATGTACATCGACGCCCGGGACATCCAGCCCGACGAGGACAGCGGCGAGACCACCGCCAGCGCATCCTACTTGCAAAAGCTGGCCGACCGGGGCGGCGAAAAGCTGCTGGCCCAGCTGCGCACCGGCAGCATTGAGTTTGACGTGGACGACGATGCTTTGCAGGTGGGCGACGTGCTGAGCGCCAGCCTGCCCCAGCTGGGCTACACCGCCATGGTGCGCGTGGCCGACATCATCACCCAGAGCCAGGACAGCGGCACCACCCGCACCATCCGGCTGGGCACCCCCAGCTGGCACAAAACGTAAAGGAGAACCTATGAGCGACATCATAACTTACCCCGAAAACGGCATCACCTACGACGCCGACGACGCATCGGGCTACCTCGCCACCCGGCAGAGCGGCGTATACAGCGCCGAGGAGGACTTCGCGGTCTCCATCTCGGGCGAGCTGAGCCTGACCGTCAGCGCGGGTCAGGCATGGGTGCGCCCGTCCCGGTTTAAGGGCAGGAGCATCATCATGGAGCAGCCTACCACGCTGGCACTGACCGCCGCCGACCCGGTGCGCACCCGCATCGACCGCGTGGTGCTGCGCTACGACGCAGCGGCCCGCAAGACAAGCCTGCAGGTGCTGGAGGGCACGCCGGACTCGGCCAGCCCCACAGCCCCGGCGATCACCCGCACGGCGCTGGTCTACGACCTCTGCCTTGCCGAGGTCACTCGCCCGGCGGGCTCCACCGCCATCACCGCCGCCGACATCACCGACACCCGTGCGGACGAAGCCGTCTGCGGCGTCATGAGGGACGGAGTCACCGGCATCCCGACGGCACAGCTCATCGCCCAGTGGCGGGCGGCGCAGGCTGACCTTGAGACGCAGCTGCGTGCACAGCTGGCAGTCCTCAACGCGGAGATCAAGGACGGCAGCGCGTACAGCAAGACCGAGGCCGACGCCAAATTTGCACTGACCGCGGACAAAATCAGCGCCGCTCTGGGCTATGACCCTGCGGCGAAAATCACACGCTTAGAAAGGATTATTGGTATGGACGGTAAACTTGTTTTTAGCGGTGCAGGCGTCTGCACCGGCGGCACCACCACGATGGCAATCCCCAGCACGGTGGACTATGTCGAGATTGTCTCGGCAATTCCCGCGATGGGACGGAATGGTAGAGGGTATACGAATACTTCTGATTACACGGTTACAGTAGGGACTACTCTTGGAGTGTCTGCGGATTTCGGGCATGCAAAGGTCGCACGCGGGGGCTCCGCAGCTGTGGCGCTTACAGGCCTCGCAACTTCAGGCTATGAGACAATTAGCAGCTACATTCACTTTAACAATGAAAGCGCCGATGTCTCGCTGGTCTCCGTATCCTTTGCATCGGATGGCACCCTGTCCATCTCGGGCGGCTCCAGCGCAAACCGCTTTACCGTGTACGGCTACCAGTACCTGTAATAGGAGACTAACTATTAAAAGTCAAGCCCCAAAATGAAAAAATCCGTCTGCCGACCG
>ERZ780226.919-NODE-919-length-24680-cov-3.842355_pt1 | contig 24680 bp, 10 predicted proteins | sample MGYA00511165_ERZ780226 | MGnify/ENA primary metagenome ERZ780226 (study PRJEB29588, sample SAMEA2152373) | human gut metagenome | biome: human gut; feature: human-associated habitat; material: faeces | place: Denmark | collected 2008/2010 ...
CGGTGCAAGAATCGGTAAAAGTCCTGAATTGAATTATGTAGTGAACAGTTTGAAAAAAACATCGTTTGATAAAAATGAAATGGATGTAAAACTCAATGATGCCATAAAACAATTAAACATTTCCCAGGCCACAGCTTTACAGTTGCAAATAAGCCCCCATTTTTTATTCAACACCTTAAACTTAATCAGTTCGATATCTCTTGCAGAGGCAAAAAAAGAAACAAAGATAACAACAGTGGTTGATCTTTTATCCAATATGCTGTATACCATATTGGATACATCAAATCTTGTATGTTCACTTAAGGACGAAATGATATATACAAAAAACTACATAAGCATTCAAAAACTTAAATATGGTGAATTTAGTGTTGTTTGGGACATACCTGATACCAAAATGAATTTGAAAATAGTGAAGTTTTCGTTGCAGCCAATTATTGAAAATTCGATTCATTATGGAATCGCAACTGCTGAAAACGGAGAAATAATTGTTTCGGGGAATGAAAGTGATTGCGGTAAGTATTATACAATCCAGGTATATAACAACGGAATTCCTATAAGTGCTGAAAAGGCGAATGAAGTAAATAAAAAAATTTTGACAGACAATATTCCGACCTCTTCAATAGGATTGTGGAATACAAACAAAAGATTGAAAATATTGTTGGGCAAGGAATGTGGATTGAAAATTTGCTCAAATGATAATGGTACAATTGTGAGTATAACTATATGTAATTCATAATAGAGTTCTAAAATTGGATTGTTAGACATCAAGATAATGCACAAATTCGCAATATATTTAGATGAAATAACGAAAAAATACTGGTATAATAAATTTGTGTAAAGTTAAATCAGAGAGGAAGGACAAAATTGAAAAAACAAGAAATTGGCAAGTGTTTAGTGAAAAAAAGGTGTTGGTATAAAGATAGAGATTTTTTGCAACTATTATCGTTGATATTTATCCCTACATTGCTTGTATTTATTTTTAACTACATACCTATGTATGGTATAATAATTGCATTTAAGAATTATAAATACAATCTTGGCATATTTGGGAGCAAGTGGGCAGGACTCGGTAATTTCATTTCGTTTGTGAAATCACAGCATTTTCCGATTCTGCTCAGAAACACCTTGGTTAACAATGTTCTTTTTATAGCATTTGGCGTAATGGCAGCATTGCTTGTTGCAATATTGTTACATGAGGTAACCAGTCGTCTTAAAACAAAGATTTTTCAAACAATATTGATATTGCCGAATTTCGTGTCATGGGTATTGGTGTCGTTTCTTGTTTACATATTTTTGTCACCATATTCCGGTATATTGCCGACTATTTTTCAAAAATTAGGATTGCCGGAGGTATCTTGGTATAGTACTCCAAATGCATGGCCGATAATTTTAACGATTGTATTCATATGGAAACATGTCGGAATGGATTCGGTTGTTTATTACGCTGCATTGATGGGAATGGATAATTCATTACTTGAAGCGGCGTCTATTGATGGTGCCAACCGTAGACAGATTATAAAAAACATAATATTGCCAACGCTGAGACCGCTTGTTATTATGCTTACCATATTGAAAATAGGCAATATATTCAGGGCGGATTTCGGATTGTTTTACAATGTCCCCAGAGATGTTGGCATTCTGTATGAGTGGACTGATGTTTTTGATACATATATATTCCGAATGACAAGAAACGAGGGTAATTTTTCAATCGCCGCGGCTGCAGGTCTTATGCAGTCTGTCGTAGGTTTTATATGCGTTGTTTTTACTAATTTTATTAGTAAAAAGATAGATCCTGACAGCGGAATTTTTTAATATACAGTAGTGATGTAAGAAAAGGAGATCATTTATGCAAAAATCAAGAGTTTATCAATTAGCCTTGCTGATAGTTTTTATTATAATATGTTCATGTATTCTGATTCCGTTTTTGTTGCTTGTCTCAGCATCTTTTTCCAATGAAACTGATGTATTGACGAATGGATACAAATTAATTCCGCAACATTTTGATATAACAGCATATAAATATGTCTTTAGTAATGGAAGAGCAGTGGCAAATGCATATAAAGTTACCGGGATATTTTCTGTGTTGTCTATGGTATTGTCAACTTTGCTCATGTCTATGGTAGCATACCCGCTTTCGTCACCTAAAATGAGAGGAAAATCCTTTTTTTCATTTTACTTTTATTTTACGATGTTGTTTAGTGGCGGACTGGTTCCTTCATATATTTTGATTACACAATACCTCCATTTGAATGATAGTATATGGGTATATATTCTACCCTCGCTCATAAGTCCATGGTATGTATTTATGCTGCGCTCATTCTTTTCGGATATCCCATCTGCACTTGGTGAATCAATGAGAATTGATGGAGCAAGCGAGTATACCATATTTTTCAAGTTAATGTTACCGATGTCAAAACCGGCTATTGCAACTACTGCTATTATGATTTTTTTGGCAAAATGGAATGATTGGTATACATCAATGCTTTATATAAACAATCAGGATATGATTAGTTTGCAATACTTGTTGCAGAAAATAATTAAAGATATAGATTTTGTTAATGAAAATGCATCGCTGTCAATGGATGTCGGAGCAACAAAAATCCCTACCACAACTATACAGATGGCAACAGCAATGATAGTGGCAGGACCGGCAATGCTTGTATTCCCATTTTTTCAAAAATATTTTGTAAAAGGGCTTAAGGTTGGGGCTGTAAAGGGGTGATTTGGATTATAAACATAATACGCGTATATGAAATATTGTTATAACAACAGGATGTTATGTTAAATTTGAGGCTAAGAGTAAATAATTAAATTCAAATTAAATAATGAGGAGATGTAATTTATGAAAAAAAGTCAGTTAAAAGCTTAATAAGTATCATGTGTGTGATATTGATGATGTTGTCAGCAGGATGCAGTTCAACACCAAGCGTTTCGGAAGACGGTGAAGTTCCTACACTTGTTTGGTATGTTCCGGGTGACAACCAGGATGATTTGCCTTTGGTTTTGGAAAAGGCAAATGAAATCATAGAACCGGCAATCGGTGCTAAGTTGGATTTGCAGTTCATTGCACAGTCATCGTACACCGAAAGAATAAAAATGCTGATGGCTGCACAGACAGAATTTGATCTGATGCTTACCGGATATGTTAATCCCTTTAATAGTGCATATCAAAATGGCGGATTGATGGACATAACAAAATATGTGAATGACGACAAAGAGTTAAAGAATATTTTGCCTGATTATGCTTGGGATGCGGCAAGCTTTGACAATAAAATATACGCTGTACCCAATCAACAAATATGGGGAAAATGTTATTCATTGGCCATCAGGAAAGACATTGCAGAAAAATACAATTATAATATTGATGAGTTAAAAAACGAAAAAAATAATGAAGAGTTTTGGAAGAAAGTTGTAGACTATTGGGAGCTTGTTAAAAAAAATGAGCCAAATATAATACCGTTGTACATGTCAATAGGAAGTGATGTAATGCATATGGATGATTATGAGAGTATTGCGGGCCACGCAATGCTGAACTATAATACCAATAAATTGGAGAATGCGGATTATTCACCGATTTCCAAGAAGCATGGCGAATATAAAAAAGAATGGTATGATAAAGGCTATATTAGAAAGGATATTGCCACAGTACAAAATGAAGTTGCAGATTACAAGGCCGGCAGATATGCGACAGCATTTTTTGTGTATAAACCGGGCGTTGAAATTGAGAAAAAAATAGAATCCGGATATGAATGGGTATGTGTTCCGTTTTCGACACCTACTATATCTCGTGGCAGTATCACAGCAACTATGACGGCACTGTCAAACACATGTAAGCATCCTGAAAAAGCGTTGGAACTTGTAAAACTAATGAATACCAATAAGGAATTATACAGATTGATATGCCATGGTATTGAAGGTGTTCATTATGAAAAACTATCTGATAATGTAATAAGATATAAAACAGATAGCGGTTATCTTGTAAATTCTGATTGGAAGTTCGGAAATCAATTCAATGCATATGTTACTGAGGGTAAGGAAGAAAACATATGGGATGAAACCAAAAAAATTAATGATTCGTCAAGGGTTTCTCCGGCAATAGGTTTTGCATTTGACTCAGACAGCACATTGACGGTATCTGCTCAGCTCTCATCAATAAGTGCTAAGTATCCGTACTTCAAAGGGATTGTCGATGTTGATTCAATATGGGATACACGGTGTAAAGAACTTAAAGATGCAGGTTCGGATGATTTGTTTAATGAGGTTCAACGTCAGTATAATGAATATCTGAAAAATACAAAGTGATTTTATACTGAAATTTTTTATTGTAAAAGTGAGGCGGAATGTTAAGGAGGAACATTTTCATGAAAAGAATATTAACAAGTATTTTGTGTATGTCGATGGTCTTTTCATCATTAGTTATAACACCGGTTAATGCCGAAAATAGCGGTACCCAGACAGTAAGCGAAACTTTAGTGTATTCTGAAAACTTTGAAGAATGGACTACGGATAATTTGCTGAGCAAGGCAACTGCGATTGATGGAAAAACCGGATATTACACCGCAACGGCCGCTGAAGGGAAAACTGTAAATATGTATTCAAAGAAGGCATACAACGCAAGCGTTGCTTCAATGGTTGGAGCAGTGGATGCAACGACGGAAGGTGTAAGTGATGCAGATCATAGCGGTAAGGTTTTGAAGTATGTAAATAATGATGGAGCAAACGATTTTATTATTGTTAGACTCGGAGGCGATGCGAGCGCTGATTTGGATGGAAAAATAACGGTGCTTGAATACGATATGTATTTGCCGTCCGGAACGGATAAAAGTATACCGGATGTCGGACTGCCGTCTTTGTCGGCTGAAAAAGATAGATATGATACACATACTCGTACAGTGAATGCTCTGCTAATTAACAATTCTGCTAAGTTTAGTGGCGGTGGATCGTTTAGTTGGACGCAAAGGGACAATCCGGCTAAATTTGCTGTGTATAATGCGTTGAATTCCGGATTTGACATGGGAAGCTGGCACAAGATTAAGGTTGTGTATACAAATGGAAAGGCACCAAGTAAGGATGCACCTGATACCTGGAGAGTATATTGTGACGGCAATCTTGTTCAGGGAAAGCTTTTGGCGAATTCGGGAAAAACAGTAGTTACGGAAGATGTGTATGACTATCTGCCGAGATCGTATCAATACGGTCCCGGTCCAAATCAAGCAGCAGATGCAACTGATGACAGTAAAAATTCATTTCGGGATATGAGTTTCCAAAATGAATTTTTAGGCTTGGAGTTTGGAACAAAAGGTTCAGCAACAGGTACGGCAAAAGCGATATATTATGACAATATCTCGATAAAAACAATAGATAAAACATTTGATATTGACAATATAGAGTGTAACAAAACGAGTTTTAATGCAGAAAGCGACACAATAAAAGTAAGTTTTACTACACCTGTTGATGAGACAAAGCTCAGTGAGATTCTTATCAAAAATGCTGACAATGTAATTGAGAATGCTGTTAATACCGTTGAATTAAGCAATGATGGTAGAGTTTTGACGATGACAATCAATCCGACTGTAATATCAAGTAAACAAACATATACCGTGAATTTTCCGGCAACATTTACGGATGTTTATGGTCAGGGATTACTTAGGTATTATTCTGTGCCGCGTTCTGACGACAATGCTAAGAATACAGGGTTCTATAATAAAGATATTCCAAGCAGTTCGCAATTAACGGCGTTGGAGTTTACTACTGCTGAAAGTCTCGATTGTTCAATTGAACCCGATCTCGTTGAAAATTATGATCGAGGCGAAAATCGTATTGTCGAACTCACCTTTGCAAGTCCGCTTGACTTGGATGAAAACGAAGATATTGCATCAAAATTTAGTGTTGTGGACGAAACCGGGAAAAATATACTTGGGTTAAGTGGTGAAATTTCAGCTGATAAAAGACAAATAACATTGCAATTGTCAGGATTGGAAATTACAGCCGGAACATATAAGATAACATCAATCAGTGGTGCGCTTAAGGATAAAGACGGAAGAAGAGCGAATGTCCTCATTACTGTTAAAACAACTGACTTTAAGCTGACTTCAAATAAAACAGTGATTAACGATTATGTAATTGGCTCAGATGAAATATTGATTCTGAATTCAACATCACCGATTGATGAAAACATTGACATTACAAGCGCTTTTTCTGTAACGGATGGTGCAGGAAAAGAAGTTTATGGATTGTTTGCTGAGTTAGGTAATGACAATAAGACGATAACTTTGCAATTAAGCGGTATTAAGATGGGCAAAGGCTCTCATAAGATTTTTGCAAATAATACCCTTCGCGATAAATACGGTCGTGTGTGCGAGTGGTCGGCAACAATCAATCAGAAACAATTTACAGTGGAATATGATAATGAGGAAATTCTTTATGAAATAGGTAACGAAAGAACTGTGGAGATATATTTTTCGCTTCCGTTAAGTGATGAATCTATTGATAATATTAGCAATGCATTCGAAGTGACGAACCAATATGGTAATAAGATTAACGGATTGGCGATAACTGTTTTGGATGATCGAAAAACCTTGATGCTTGATCTGAGTCGGCTTGATATTACTGGTGGAAAGTATCTTTTGGAATCAGTTGCGGGACAAATTGTTGCGGTAAATACCGAATTGTTGTCTGATACCATAAAAATATCAATAGTAACTTCAGATCCGATTATCGAAGAGAATGACGAGGGAATTGACCCAATGACTGGAAGCGATTTTGTGAATGCTCAGCAATCTCTCAATCTTTTGTCGGACGGATTTGAAGAATATGAGTTAGATACAGATCTGTTAAATAAATCTGATTCAAATTGGAAGATTATAAAAAACAATTCTGATATTTTTGTAGATGATGAAGTGATTGTTACACATGATCCGCAAAATTCTGACAATAAAGTACTGAAGATTGCTGCCGGAAATGCGGATGAAACCGGGGCTCTTGCTTCAAATGGGTATAATTACAATACTGTAGTTAGAAAATTTGACGATTTGGATGAGTATCAATTAAACGAAAGCGATATATTGAGGCTTTCACTATCAGCAAGAATATATATACCGAGTGACACAGTGCGGGGGTTACCAATAAATGCTTTACTTAGTTCAGATCCAAGCGCATATGGAAAAGATCAAGGTTATTGGCTGACATATGTTTCTGATGATACAGGATATATTGGCGGAAGTATGTATTCGCAAATCATGCGCACTTCGGCAGATAAACCTGTTAGTACGTTTGCATTTTGGGGTGATATGTTAGATCAGACAACGAAAAAGTCTTATGGTTTTGAAATAAGCAGCGATACATGGCATACTCTTGAGTTAAGGTATCGATTTGTCAAACAAAATGATGCGCAGTACAAACTTGGTTATGAAGTATATCTCGACGGAACTAAGAAATTTGCCGATAATAGCACAACCGGCGTCATTCCGGCCAAAGAATTGTTGATGAATGGTATGGCAATGAGAATAGTTGCAACGAAAGTTCTTGGTGTAAATCCGGTTGTCTATTATGATGACTTGAAAGCGAATGTATCCAGCAAGCTTTTAACACATATCAATGTAGCCAAAAATGATGTGCCGGTTGAATCACCGTTAATTTTATCTTTTAGAAATAAGATAGCGGACTATGCTGCTTTGGTTAGCTCGGTTGAACTTCTTGATTCATATGGGAGTGTTGTTGATTGTGATGTGTTGGATGTATCAGCGGATGATACTGTTACGCAAATGAGACTTATACCTAAAAATGGTAAACTTAGGTGGGACAGTAAGTATACAATTAAAATTAAAGCAGGCGCAAAAGATATATTTGGGCAATCACTTAATGATACTGTGTATTCGTTCAGAACTCAAAAATCTGACGGAATATATTTTGATGATGAGAACAGCACTGTCGCATTTGAAAATATAGGGGATAAGCAAAAGGCGACATATACACTTAAATTATCAGAAAGTGCAGAAAAAAGTTTAATTGCTGTTTTTGCTGCATATAGCAAAAATGATACATTGATAGGTTTGGATGTAAAAAATATTGATATAGGGTCGGATATGCAAAATCTTGAGATTGTGTCTGAATATGATACACCTGTTTTTTACAGAGTGTATTTATATGAAATGAATGACAGTGGCAATATCGGAAGAATGCTTCAACGTCCACTTGAATTATCAACTAAGTAAATATTACGAAAGGAGTTGTTGTAGATGAAAAAAAGACATGTATCCATTGCTTTGATTGCAATTGGTTTAATGGTTAATATTCTGTGTGTAAATGCAGCTGAGTTATCAATCAATGTAAAAATAATTGATAGCGCAAACGAAAAAATTTGCATTAGCGGTGCTATATCACCTAACGATGCAGCCGAGAACAGATTGGCTACGGTCATATCAGTGCCGAGTGGCACCGATGTGACAGATATAAATGTTTTAGCGCAGGCACTGGCTTATACTTCTGCCGAAATAAAGTCTGATGGTACATATATGTGTACAATTGGATTTTCACAGCAGGCTGGTATATATGATTTTTATGTTATGTTTGATAATGAAGTGTCTAAAATTCCGTTCAAATATGTCGGTATAGAATCTGTTGCTAACTTAATAAAACAGATTGCGGATGGCACAATAAGAAAAGATGAAATTCTTCAAAAGATAACGGAATATGAGGCATATTTGCCAATAGACATGAACGATTTTGATGATGAATTCAAAAAATGTCTTCTTGGGTATAGATTAGACAAGAATCGCTCAGAAATTGCGGTTGATGGGAACTACTCAAGTGTGGTAGCATCGTTTGGACAGCTGGTTTCTTATATAAAAGAAGAAATGGATTTTGTAAATAAATACAATGAAGTTTCGTATTATGGGAATTACTACAAATTACTTAGTGAAAATACAAAATACACTGGGATTGATTTCACAACATATAATTCTTTGTCTGAAACAAAAAAAACACATGTTTTGAAGTTGCTTTTGAGAAAAAAAGCTGCAAATGCGGACGAAATAAAGACAATTTTTGATGCGGCTGTAAATGAGGCTCGCAGTTATGTTGAACCTTCATCAGATAATACAACCGGACGGGGTGGTGGCAGCGGTGGTGGCTCAGTCAGCAGAAGTTTTCATACTGATTCCGCGACTCAGCCTGAGCCGGATTATTCTCAACCGCTTTTTGACGACATTTATGGCGTAACCTGGGCGGGAGAGGCAATAACTCGTCTTGCTGAGAAAGGCGTTATCTCAGGAACATCTGAAAAGAAATTCGAGCCCAATGAAAATATAACTCGTGAACAGTTTGCTAAGCTGATTTGCGGTATTCTTGGATTATACGATGCAACTTTGACATCAAGATTTGATGATGTCAGCAATAATATGTGGTATGCTTCGTACATTGCTTCGATAGAAAATGCGGGGATAATAAACGGAGTAGGCAATAACAATTTTGGCGTCGGTCAATATATAACCAGGCAGGATATGGCTGTAATGATATATAACGCCTTAAAGTACAAAAATATATCGTTGACCGATATAAAAAATGGTTTTATTGATTTTGATAAGATATCGGATTATGCAAAAGATGCTGTCTCGTATCTGGCAGGCGCCGGAATAATCAACGGTTACGATAATGGTAATTTTGCACCTACGGATAATGCTACAAGAGCCGAGTCGGCTGTGCTGATTTACGCACTGGAGAGGAGGATAACACAATGAAAAAAAGGATGATTTCAATATTTTTGGGCATCATCATTTTATCTTCGCAAATAGTGGCAAATGCGTCTTTGGGATACGATGAAATACCGTCTTTCTTGCAGGCTGCGGGTATAATAAACAAAGTTTCTGACGATATTGATTCCTTTGTTACGCGCGGTGATTTTGCAATGCTTGCCGCCAAACTTGTAAATTTAGATAATTATACTCCTCAGGTAACCAATAACATCTTTATCGATGTGCCAACGGATAATGAGTGCTTCAAATCGATACAAACCTTGAAGGAATTGGGTATCGTTTCGGGTTCCGGTAACGGATTATTTGAACCTTATGAGCCAATCACTTTGGAAGCTGCCTCAAAAATCCTGATACATATTTTGGGATATGAGTACATGGCCATAAATGACAATTATAGTGTCGTTGCAAATAAAAAAAAGCTCTTAAACGGCGTAGAAACTTCTGATAAAGGCAATTTGACATACGATAATGTTTATAAAATGATTTATAATACATTAGAAGCCAATATATCCGCTTCTAACACTGTTGACGGTTTTGCCGAAAACAGCGGAAACGATATATTTATGTCGAAGAGACTTGGAATATATAAGATAGAAGGTATAGTAACAGATAACGGTGCGACATCTTTATATGGTGATCCGTCTGTTGATGAAGGAAACCTGGTAATTGGTGGAACAAAATTTGCTAATGATAGCGGAATAACGGATGTTGTCGGATACAATGTTACTGCATATTATCGCCATGACAATTCGCATGGTAAGGATCGTGTAATATATATTTATTCTGATAATACCAAGACATTGACGATATCCTCTGAAGATTTATATGATTATGACAAATCATCATATGCATATAGTTACTACAGGAGTGATGACGCTACCAAAAAAACAAAAGCCAGGATATCAACAGCTTATAGCCTAATATACAATGGGCGGCTATTCAGTGCCGATACCGTACTGCCCGATTTTACATATACCGAAAGCGAAATGATGATTCCGTCAAACGGATATGTAACCTTGATTGATTCGGATGGCAATAATGTATATGATATCGTTTCAATATGGGATTATAAGAATTATTTGGTTTCCGCAATTGACAGTAAAAATTTTATCATTTATGGTGACAAGGATTTTACACCGGGTAACATAAACTTAAAAAGTGCCGAGGATTCACTCAATGTTGTCAGCAATGCAGATACTCGCGTAAGTTTTTCAAATATTCGTGTTGACGATGTAGCGTCGGTAGCTTTGAGTGCAGATGGAAAACACGCTGATATCAGAATATCAATAAAAAGAATCAATGAATACATTACCGCAGAGGATGACTATGAGTGCCAAACTGAAAACAACTCGTATTATTTGTCAGCAGAATACAAAAAGTATAAAAATGACAATCAAATTTCTATGAGCGGAAAAACAGCATCACTGTACCTTGCTTTTGATGATCGAGTTGTATGTATTAAAAATTCAAAACAAGCAGGCAGGTCATACGCGCGTCTAATCGCACTTGGAGTAACTAGTTCGTTATCAGCCAAAGTAAAAGCTAAAGTTATTACACAGGATAACGCATTGTCTATATACACAATAGCTGATAATGTAAAAATCGATGGTAAAAAGTATAAAGAATATAATGCGCAGGAAATATTTGATTACCTCAATAATTTCAACGCTGAGAGTGAATTTTACGGATTAATTGTAATTGGATTTAATTCCGAAAATGAAATTAATTACATTGATACGCCATATTATGAATCACTCGGAAATCCAAACTCTGCTTATGAATCGAATGATTCACTTCATGTTATAAGTGGTGCGGAAAAACAAGTTGTTCAATGCACTTCCGGTATATATTCGTTTGACGGAAATTTCATGGCAAATACCAACAGTATGCGTTTGTCAATAGGTGATAACGCCGAAAAAGCCGAAGACGATACCATATTTACCACAATTACTGACAATAAGACGGTTAAATCTATTAATGGTCTTCTTGCTGAGTATATAGGTTTTTCAATGACTGCCGGCACGGGTATTGCGGATATTGTAATTGTTGTGAGGGAGCATAGTCTTAATGTTTTTAATGGTACTCAGGAATTATATGTAGTTTTAGACGTAGCTGACTGTATTAACTCAAACGGCGATACGGTCAAAAAAATAACGGTGACCGATGGAAGATATATAAGAGATTATATGACGGAATCAGAAGATACTCTTATTTGTAAATGTGGCTCGGGGTATTGCAGCAATACGCCGATTGTTGTTGACAGAGGAGATATTGTGAGGTTTTATCTGAATCAATCTGGGGTGATACCTAATAAGGGGATATTTGTTATGTATGATAAAAGCACTGATACGCAGTGGTCGTACTTAGGTGAATTATTACATGACGGAACACCTGAAGATCCTAATCGCAAAATTTTAGCCATCAGCGACTTTAGAGTAAAATATGCTTTGTTAAAGGGAGAACTTTTGGATAGTGAAGATCAGTGTGCATATTGGAATATCGATTATTTTCCATTTAGAATGTATGCTGAATACAGAGGTGGTATATATACATCAACTCCCAGTAGTGATATGAAAAAATATTTTTCAATGCGAGATGCGCATGTGATTGAAGTTGATTTGAAACGGGGAACCTTTGAAAATCTACTCACAAGCGATATTGTACCAAACAATGGCAAGACATATTTGTTGCTTACGAACAAAAGTGTTCCGTATTGTATTGTTAGTTATGCCGAATAGGGAGGTTGCTATGAAGAAGTGCGTAATATATTTATTTACATTAGTTGCAGTTTTAACTGTAATTATCTTCCAAGATGGAATGGCGGCAAATATTGAGTATGGTCAGGGTTTTTCTACGCTTGAAGCAGGAACCAAGCTTACCAGAGATTTTAGCTTTGGTCTTAGTGATGATCTTGAGGCAGCACCTTATGATAATACTAAAGATAATTTTTTTGCTTTTAAGAATGAGCTTCCTCAGGAATTGCCTGTATATGCACCGTATACTGATGAAGAAATATCTAAATCAAAAAATAAATTATACATCGCAGTAAATGGTGATGATAGGAATGACGGAAGCATTGATAAACCTGTAAAAACATTGCAGAGAGCCTGTGAAATTGCAAAAGGAATAAATGCTAAAAATGGTGGATTGACGATATATTTCCGGGAGGGAAGCTACTCACAGGAATCGGGGTTTAATATTCCGCCGTCCCTTAATGGATCTGAGGAGAACCCTACATTTATTGCGGCATATCCCGGTGAAAGAGTGACACTTTCCACGGCAATTTTCGTAAAAGGATCTGATATGAAAATTGCTGACGATGATGTTTCGAAGCGAAAATTGCATAAAAAGGCAAAAAATAAGGTATATTCTGTTGATCTGAAAAAGTTGGGATATGACAATTACGGAAGCTTCTCGACTACCAAAAGACCAAATTTGCTTGTGGATGGGGGGGAATATACTATAGCCCGTTGGCCGAACGCTGGAAATACCGGAATGATAAAATATACCGGTACCGATGGTGAAAATGGTGTTATTGAATCCGGAGATATTTTGATAGCCGGGCAAAGGTTGGGAGAGTACACCGGCGATACCGGAACGGGATTTGAGTTTTTACCTTCAAGCTCAATACCATTTGGTTGGGAAAACACAGGAAATATATGGATGTATGGATATTGGTTTGAAGAATGGGCGAAGTGTCACATTCAAGTAAAAGAATTCAATGAAGCAAAGTCAAGTGTGAGCACTGTTCAAAATTGCAAGTATGGTGCTATGTATCTTCCTGAAAAAAGCTACTATTTTTATAATATACTTGAAGAACTTGACATTCCCGGGGAGTGGTATATTGATGATAAAACCGGTATGTTATATTTATATCCACTTTCTGAGTTGGAGAATTCTGAAATTTTTATAGCAACTACTTCATCGGATGTACTGGCACTCTCAAATACTCAAAATGTTGTGATAAGCGGATTTGATATAAATGTGGCAGGTGGTTACGGCGTGAATTTGAGCGGAAGTAGGTCTATAGTGCAAAAATGTAATGTCAAAAATTGTTCGTCCGGCGCCGTGAAATTAAACGGCATTAATTGTGGCTTGCTTTCAAACAAATTGTTAGGTAATGTTTCGATGACAACGCCCGGCAACAATATCGCTTTTAATGAGTATAAGCCAACAAGAAACTTTGCACAAAATAATATTGTTCAGGGCACATTACAAGATAATTATGGCTATCAGTCAGTTGTATCGCACAATTTGATTACCGGCAGTAATGATCATGCTTTGTTCTCTTACCGTTGTATTGAAAGCATATACGAATATAATGAATTTGTCGGTGGACCAAATGTAAATATAGATGCAGGGGTGATTTATACCGGTGGTGGTATGGTTGCACGAAACAATCATTTCAGGTATAATTTCCTTAATCGTGCGACTGATACAATACGGAAAAACCCCAGAGGAGTATATATCGATGATATGGCATCGTACGCTTTTGCATATGGCAATATAATGCTGGAAGCGAACTGCTTTATTCATGGCGGAAGCGAATGTGTGTTTTATAATAACCTAATTGTCGATAATAATTCTTCGACTGCATCATTTACAAACTCTGATAATTACCAAATAACCAAGCCTCGTTGGGGGGGAATGATAATTTCTGATAGCGATACAAGGTGGTATGGTCAGGAACGGTCGGTGTATTTTCAAGATTGGATTACTCGCTATATCTATGATTATCAGTATCATACATCATTCATGAAACACAAACATGAATATGATAGTGCGGGTTATACTACGGATAATGATGATTATGGAAAGTGGGTAGCTTCCCCGAAATATAACTATTATGCGAACAATCTGCTTGTAAATTCAAACGATTATCAAGTAGCTCAAACTGAAAGGGATTCTGTATATGAAAACAACATTTCAATTAATTACGATCCCGGGTTCAAAGATTATCAAAATGGAGACTATTCACTTGACAAAAAAAGCATTAAAGCGGTTAATCCGTTGATGGAAGCAATACCTTCACAGCATAAAATGGGACTGCTGTATGATGAACGGTTTTCGATGCAAAAAAATGATATTGATAAACCTCATCTCAGTTATCCGATAAATTCGCTGGATGAAGTGGTTTTGGATAATGAAAATGTGACATTGAAATGGGCAGATGTGTTTGGCAAATCCGTATACATTGTTGATGTAGCTCGAGATGCTGATTTTAATGACATTGTTTTTACACAAAGGACACAGGTGAATTCGACAGTTGTTCCAAAACTTGAATACAGCGAAACATATTATTGGCGTGTGTCGGCGCAGTCTTGGACAGATGCGTTTAATAAGTCATTAAAAGTTAGTGACATATACGCTTTTCGCATAGGAACATTGGATGAAATTGCAGCGAATGCTTCGTTGGATTTTATTGGACTAAACCATGCAATTGATGATTTATCAAGTATGTATGAAATTATAGCAAAAGATTATGAAAACGATGTATCTGGAGACATATATGTCGGAAATGTAGTGAAAGAGCTTGCTGAGCTTTTAGAAGAAGCTCGAAATATATCTGATAATGCTAACATCAGAATTCAGAAAGATGTTGATAATTATGCGAATGACTTGTACAAACGATTTTATAGTGTTTGGGGTAAGTATGTAAAACCATCAAAATATGATATAGTTGGTGAATTAGGAAATGAAGATGATTGGATGGTTGTTGGCAAAGGAAATATAAAGAAAACCGATGAAGGGTTTGAACTCAGCGGTGACCAAACGCCGATGATTATGAGTGCGAATTCTGTTGGACTTATCAGACCGAATACGGAATATAACATTCGAATTAAGTATGATAAATTGGCGAATTGGACAACTATGCAATTGTTCCAGACTGACAATACAAGTACAGGTCCTGTAAATGCAACCGACTATTTCATTGTATTTAAGCCTGATGTTATAGAGCTGCAGAGGTATCCAAAAGATCCAAATGCAGTTAACGGAATATTGCAAACAGTTGAAAATAATAGTGAAATTGTTCGCGATGACAAATGGTTTGATTTATCTTATACGATGAAATATACTATCGATGGCCCGCAGATTATTGCAAGCATTGATGGAAAAGAAATCATTAATTATGTGGACAAAAGTGCAAAAGTCTACAATTATAACTATTTTGGATTGATGATTAACAGTGGCAACGGAGCAACATATATTTCGAGACATATGCATTGATTAGCTGTTTTAGCGAGTATTTTGTCTATTTGTCAAATCACTCAGTGTGCATAGTGCTTTTCTGAGCACTATGCACAGAGGGGTGAATTTATTGAATATGGAGGTGTGTTTGGCATGAAAAAAATAACAAGTATTGTGATGACAGTCGTTTTAATCCTTTTAGCATTGACACCGCTTTGTTTGGCTGACGGCACCATGTCAGTAACTGTTTCAAAAAGCGATAAGACCATTAATCTGTCCGGTATATGTAACAGTAAATTTATAACTGTGTATCTTTTAGCTCTTGGTAAAACCAAAGAGGATGTGTATGAAGGGTTTAACACGCAGGATGTTTTGTACTATATGAATCAGATACAGAGCAACGAGAACGGTAAATACAATTTGAAGATACCGTATAAAAAAGAGTGTGCTTATACATTGTGTGTGTATATTGACGGTTCGTATGTTTACAAGGATATTTATGAAACCGCATATGAACATGTACCTGAAGGGTTGGGGAATATATATAATTTGCCTGAAGTAGCACAGGCGATATATGGGGATACCACAAAAGAAAGATTTGAAAATGCCCGAACACAATTGCCCTCAGAAATGCCCGTTTATAAGCCGATTAATGCGAATGATAACGCGACAAAGGTTTTTGTTGCACCAAACGCTAAAAATGGTGATGGCAGTATAGAAAAACCATACGGAAACATATCAGATGCCCTGAATAAGCTGTCATCTTATGAGAATGCCGTTATATACTTAAGAGGCGGGGTATATGATAATACTCAATTGACACGGATATCGAACATAGTCAGTGATCCTGAAAATCCTCTTATAATTAGTGCGTATAATAACGAAAGTGTTGTGATGACTACCGGCATAAGCTTAGGCAATAATGATTTTGAAAGTATAAGAGATAGGTCGGTTCTTGAGAAAATACCGAAGGATGTTGCAAATAAGATTAAATGTATTGATCTTGTCGAAAAAGGCATTACGAGTTTTGAAAGCATTGATATTAAAAATATGAAATTTTTTGCAGATGGAGTTCAATACACTGTTGCAAGGTGGCCTAATGCATCATGCGTATATATGAATGAATACACGGGTGCCGATGGTGAAAATGGTGTTGTTGATTCCGGTTCGATAACTGCTGCAGGCGGTTCATCATGTGGTTCGCCACGCATTAGTGGAAAGTATGGTGAGCCGGGGTTTGAGTTTTGCTTGAATACACCTCATCCGTTTGAGTGGGAAAACACCGGCGAAATATATCTGAACGGTTCGTTTTATGAGGAATGGACTAGTGATACTGTTAAAATAAAGTCTTTTAATAAAGATTTACAAAGCATTCGCTCACTGGAAGGTATATCATGGGGTGCAAAATACAATGCCAAAAACAAATTTTACTTTTCAAACATCCTTGAGGAATTAGATGTTCCCGGAGAGTGGTTTTTGGATAGAGCAAACGGAATGTTATATGTATATCCTCATGCTGATATCGAGAATTATGTGTTATCTTACAAATCAAGAGGATGTTTTTTAGTTACGAACAGCAAAAACATAGTTATTAACGGTATTGAATTCAAAGATTTTGTCGGTACAGCAGTTAGTGTGTCCAATTGCAGCAATGTAATGGTACAAAAATGTAAATTTAGTAATGTAAGAATGGGAGTAAGCATTGGAGGTGATACCACGAAATTCTGCGGTGTTATCAATTCTTCGTTTAATAGTTCATTTGAAAAGAGTAATCGTGCAGTTTTCGTGGAGGCACCTAGCGCTGGCTCGGATTTTATGAAAAATCTCATACCGCAGTATAATTATATACAGAACAATTATATATACGGCGGCGAAGGTGTGTCTGTCCGAGGAAATTCGAATATAGTGTCACACAATGTTTTCTCAAATGCATATGGTACTAGCATTTATTGTGATAGGGTTCATGACACCGTGATAGAATTTAACGAGATATTGTGCGGTTCAACACAGGTTAGTGATTCCGGGCCGATTTATCTTGGCGGAAACCGCTTGGGAAGTGGCGGAAATCATGTCAGGTACAATTATATACACGATAATGCACAGGAGCGTTCAATGCCATATGGTATATATTTTGATGATTTTATGTCTCGATCGTATGCATATGGAAATATAATTGATGGTGCTATGATATTTTTGCATAATGGTTCCGATAATACGATTTATAACAACATTATTATGAACTCGAACAGAGGTATACAAGATTCGCAAAACTATTCTAAAAACGGTGGATTAAATTATAGGTGGAAGATAGCTGCATTGGACTACGGAGCATTTACGGAATTTTTGAATTATGATGATACCTCTAAATATATAAATGTTTTAGATGGCATTTATGCTGAAAGATTTCCGACATTAAAAGATTGGGCGGAAAAGATGTATATGCGTATAGGTGAGTATAGAGAGAATGGCATAGTTGACAGTTCCGAATACTCTGTTACATATCCAAACGGGGCAGTAACGGATCTTGATACCTATCTGCGATCTCCAAGATTTAATTACTACGGAAATAATTTTATGATCAATAATAAAAGCGGGCTTGTGTTGTGTGAACTCGGACAGATATCTGCGACAGAACAAAATAACATTGAGCAGCATAATTCTGATTTGTTTGCAACGGGATTCAATGATAGTGAACTTCAAAAAGTTGCGAAATATATACCCGGATTTGAGACTATTCCGTACTCGCGCATCGGCAATACTGTTGATATAGCTGCAGATTGCTTAAAACCCGTTGGCATATTTCCGGCAAATAACCAGGGAGTGGCTCTCGAAAACATTGCATTTAAGTGGAGTTCAGTGGCAGGAGCAAATGAATATGTGTTTGAAATTTCCGACAATGCTGATTTTTATAACACAACAGTAAGCATAAAAACGAAATTAAATGAGGTCAATCTTACGGAAAATCAAATTGATTTGTTGAAAAATGAGCAGTCTTATTATTGGAGAATCAAAACAGTTAATGTTGAAAAGTCTGTTAAATCAAATGATGTTGTATCTGATGTGTATAGATTTACCGTCGGAAAATCGAAATGCTTGTCAAATTGCAGCGGCATCGTGATAAACAATGTGTCTGTTTCGCCCGGTCAAATTAATGGTCATTATGGTGAGAATGCAACCGTTTCAATGTTTTTATATAATTGTTCTGATGTTGATGAATTAAACGGGCGTGTTTATGTGGCCGGATATGACAGCAAGGGAAATCTTTCCGGAATAGCATTGAAAGATGTGAATATCTTGCCCTTGAGTTTGACCGAAGATTTTGATATTAGCCTGGGTTGTGTTGACGGGTGTAAAAGTTTTGAAGTATTCTATTGGAGTGATTTACTTTTACCGTATTGCAAAAGTGTTTGTGTTGCAGGTTAAATAAGAAAGCAAAATAATGCACACAAAAGCAATGAGGGTAGATGAAAATAAACATAAATTATAGTAATATAATATTGTTAATTAGGTAAAAACTACTTGAGTTTTGTTCTTTTGAACTTCTGCAAGTGCTTTTACCAAAATAGTGAATCGGAGGATGATTTTATGAAAAAGTTGTTAACGAGTATCTTATGTATGTTGATGGTCTTTTCATCATTAGTTATAACACCGGTTAATGCCGAAAATAGCGGTACCCAGACAGTAAGCGAAACTTTAGTGTATTCTGAAAACTTTGAAGAATGGACTACGGATAATTTGCTGAGCAAGGCAACTGCGATTGATGGAAAAACCGGATATTACACCGCAACGGCCGCTGAAGGGAAAACTGTAAATATGTATTCAAAGAAGGCATACAACGCAAGCGTTGCTTCAATGGTTGGAGCAGTGGATGCAACGACGGAAGGTGTAAGTGATGCAGATCATAGCGGTAAGGTTTTGAAGTATGTAAATAATGATGGAGCAAACGATTTTATTATTGTTAGACTCGGAGGCGATGCGAGCGCTGATTTGGATGGAAAAATAACGGTGCTTGAATACGATATGTATTTGCCGTCCGGAACGGATAAAAGTATACCGGATGTCGGACTGCCGTCTTTGTCGGCTGAAAAAGATAGATATGATACACATACTCGTACAGTGAATGCTCTGCTAATTAACAATTCTGCTAAGTTTAGTGGCGGTGGATCGTTTAGTTGGACGCAAAGGGACAATCCGGCTAAATTTGCTGTGTATAATGCGTTGAATTCCGGATTTGACATGGGAAGCTGGCACAAGATTAAGGTTGTGTATACAAATGGAAAGGCACCAAGTAAGGATGCACCTGATACCTGGAGAGTATATTGTGACGGCAATCTTGTTCAGGGAAAGCTTTTGGCGAATTCGGGAAAAACAGTAGTTACGGAAGATGTGTATGACTATCTGCCGAGATCGTATCAATACGGTCCCGGTCCAAATCAAGCAGCAGATGCAACTGATGACAGTAAAAATTCATTTCGGGATATGAGTTTCCAAAATGAATTTTTAGGCTTGGAGTTTGGAACAAAAGGTTCAGCAACAGGTACGGCAAAAGCGATATATTATGACAATATCTCGATAAAAACAATAGATAAAACATTTGATATTGACAATATAGAGTGTAACAAAACGAGTTTTAATGCAGAAAGCGACACAATAAAAGTAAGTTTTACTACACCTGTTGATGGTACAAAACTCACTGAAGTGCAGATTAATGATGAATCCGGCAATGTTGTTAACAATGCAATAAAATCAATTATGCTTGATATGAATGATGCAACAAAATTGACTATTGCTCTTGACTCGAATGTATTGGAATTAGGCGGTAAGTATAGTTTGGTGTTCCCTGCAACATTTACGGATGTTTATGGTCAGGGATTGCTGAGATACTACTCTGCAACACGCTCGGCTGACGATGCTAAGGGCACGCAATTCTACAATGCAGACATTCCTAAGTCATCTTCTTTGACGGCATTGACATTTGCCACTGCAAAGTCTAAGGAACTTAATGTTGCAGACATAAAGAATCAATATGATTTTGCAAAAGGAAATTATTCGGAAACTCTTAGTTTTTATAATATTACTTCTAACGAACTGCCGGTATGGGTGGTTGTTGCTGCGTATGATGCTGAAGGTGCCATGCTTTGTAGCAATATGATTGATAAATTTACAGTTTCCGCAAATGAAAATGTTGAAAAAGACATTGAATTTATCGTAGACGAATCGCTTAGGAAATCTGTGACGAGTGTCAAGTTATTTATTTGGGATACTTCTTCAAATATGAAACCTTATATGAATTGGATACCGTTGTACATCGCTGAGTAATTAATGCAACACAGCATATAGGGACAACAAATGAGATTTGAGATGAGAACTAAATAAAAATTTGAACAAACAACAAATTATTGTATTTGATGGAAGAATTATTTACTCAATGGTTAATGAGGGTGATTTTTGTCCGAAAGACTGGGCGGAATTGAGGCGGTGCGGTAAATGTTGATGAAAGTTTAATGATTACATTAAAAATTGACGAAAAACTGTAGTTGATTGCACAGATAGCACAACCTCCGTATATGACATATTATATGACGGATTACGAATTTATGTGGAATACCGGTTGTTCGGCTGCTGAGATTGTTCCGTCAGATAATTTAAGTACAGACCAACTGAGTAGTATTTGAATGAAACAATAGCTTGGAAATTACTCCGAGCTATTGTTTTATGAAATGATATTAAAATAATTTTTGGAGGAGTTTATGATTATTATTAAAAAGATTTGTGAACATTGACCGTAACTTGGCAAAACGCTATAATCGAATTGCTTGATTGGCATGTCTGCGTGACATGCTGCAAAATAAATTTCGTGAAATTATCAAGGAGGAAGTAATGAATACCCTGGAATTTAAGAAGATAAAAATTCTTGCTGCGAATATGGGTGAAGATAATTGTTTGCCTGATATGATGAATGACAGCTATATTCATGCAAAAATAAATGTAGCTGATAATATTCCCGAATCTGACAAGAAATATATAGGGAAAGGTATGATTAATACGCTTTTACCGTATAAAATTCAAGATAATTACGACAGATCAAGGAATATGAAGGAATTTAATGCTGCAATACTTGAAAATGAATTTTTAAAAGCAGTATTTGTACCCGAACTTGGCGGTCGGCTCTGGTCGCTTTATGATAAAAATAGTCAAAAAGAACTGCTGTATTCCAATGATGTGTTTCAACCGTGTAATCTTGCACTGAGAAATGCATGGTTTTCGGGCGGCGTTGAATGGAATATAAGCATAAAAGGTCACAATCCGCTTACATGCTCACCTATGTTTGCACAAAAACTGACTGACACCGACGGTGCTCCCATGCTGAGAATGTATGAGTATGAAAGAATACGCGGTGTTGCTTACAGTATAACTGCAAAGCTTGAAAGCGACATTCTTATGGTTAATATATGTATTGAAAATAACGAGGATAAAGATAAATACATGTATTGGTGGTCAAATATTGCAGTTGAAGAAACTAAAAAAACAAGAGTAATAACGCCGGCTGACAGTTCATTCTATTGTTCATATACCGAAAACGGATATTATCTCGATATGATGAATTTACCGTATTTAAGCGGCAGCGATGTCAGTTATGCAACGAATCTTGAAAGGTCGCGAGACTTTTTCTATAATATTCCCGAAGATGAAGAGAAATGGATAACAGCGTTAAATAAAGACGGTTATGGTTTGCTGCATATGTCAACAAAAGAACTTAAAGGCCGCAAGCTTTTTGCATGGGGGCAGGGCAATGGCGGCAGACACTGGAACGAATGGTTATCGGATTGCGGTAAAAATTATATAGAAATACAAGCCGGACTTTTAAAAACACAGCTTGAGCATTTCGTAATGAAGGCTAATTCAACATTGAGTTTCACAGAGGGATATTCCGCGCTTTCTGCCGATCCGCATGCTGTTCACGGTGATTATAAAGCTGCGCAGGCTGAAGTTAAAAGCAAAATTTCTCAAAAAATAGAACGAGTAAAAAAATCATCCTTTATTTATGAATGCGAAGAAAAGCCTTTTTATATCGGGTCCGGATGGGGAGCTCTTGAAAACATGACATCCGATTGTTATATCAGCAATTTTAATCATTTTGATGAAAGCAGTCTGGGTGAAGAACAAAAGGAATGGCTTGAATTATTAAAATGCGGCATTTTTCCCGAACCTGATACCGATAAAACAATAGCAAGTTATGTAAAAGGCAAAAAATGGATAGATCTTTTGAAAAAAGCTCCCGATAATTGGTATAAATCATATCATTTAGGCGTTTTATATTATATCAACGGTGATTCGGAGACATCAATGAAAAATTTTAAGGATTCGATAAAATATAAGGAAAATCCGTGGGCATACCGTAATATTGCACAGCTTGAAAAAATAAACGGGAATTATAATGAAGCTCTTAAGTATATGAAAAAGGCAGTTAATCTGAAAAACGATTATCAACCTTTACTTGTTAACTGTGCGGAAATAATGCTTGTGACCGAAAATTATGAAGAATGGATATCGATTTATGAGTCTGCCGATGACGGTTTAAAGGAAAACGGACGTTTAAAAATGTTATATGCACTTGCATTGAATCGTATTGGGAAAACAGAAGCAGCTCAAAAAATAATAAATAAAAATTTTATTATGCCGGATATAAAAGAAGGAGAATTTTCTTTGTCGCATTTGTGGGTAGAAATATATAAAAACCTTATGCAAAGTGACGGTTTTGAAAATTTATCGGTTGAAGATGTTCTCGATAAGTATCCGCTGCCGTATGAGCTTGATTTCAGAATGCATTAGGAGTTGAATGATTTATGATTAAATATTTGGGATCCGGTAAAATCGTATGAAGATGATAAAAAAATTATTACCGAAGTTTGGGGAAGAAAATATACGGCAGGCAATTCGTCTTTTATTGAATCCATAGTATCTCAGAAAATTGACATTCTTTCAGAACCGGTAAGACTGACGGGAATAGAAAACGGTTTGAATATTCAATGGGGAAAGACAGAAAACTTTTTGATGAATGATAATTCCGATGAAGAGTCGACAGTTTGCTCATGCTGTGAAAGCCGCGCTTTTGTTGTGAATACAACCGTTAAAACAGAGTTTGATGGGTGCATGAATGTCGGGCTTTCGGTTATGCCGCGCGGAAGAAGCGTTAAACAGTGTTTTGGTCTGGAAGAAGATAGCTTAAACAGCAGGACGCTTGAAAAACTTTGTCTTGAAATTCCGATTAATAAAAATGTTGCAAAATTCTATCATTTTTTTCCGGACAGTGATTTTGTATTAAACAATAAAACGGTTGAATCCAATAGCTTCACACAGGCAGATTGTATTGAAGGTCATATGCAAATGCCTTTTAAAGAACAGGTTTTGATATCAAATGATGATGTCGGTATAGGTGTGTTTTTTGAAAGTGACAAAGGGTTTCAGAATGAGAAAGAAAAATGTGTTGAAATATTTGAAACCGAAAAATCTGTAATATTGAGATACAGGCTTTTTGACAGCGAGCCATATGCATGGAGAGATAAGGGTGATGAAAACGGAATTGATCTCTATCCGATAATGTTTAATTTCGGTATTCAGGTAACACCGGTTAAACCCTTTCCCGATAATCAGTATGAAGAGCATGCAATACATATTGACTGCTTTGTAAAAATAAGTGAAAATTATGAGGAATTTTTACTGAACAAGTATGACAGT
>ERZ780226.933-NODE-933-length-24412-cov-3.085437_pt1 | contig 24412 bp, 19 predicted proteins | sample MGYA00511165_ERZ780226 | MGnify/ENA primary metagenome ERZ780226 (study PRJEB29588, sample SAMEA2152373) | human gut metagenome | biome: human gut; feature: human-associated habitat; material: faeces | place: Denmark | collected 2008/2010 ...
GAGCAGTTCGGCCGCCCTGTCATCTGCCTTGTCGACACGCAGGGCGCCCACTGCGACGCCGGGTCGGAGCAGCGTGGTCAGGGGAATGCCATCGCGGAGTGTCTCACGACGTTTGCCGGGCTTAGGGTGCCGGTCATCAGCATCGTCTTGAGCGAGGGCGGCAGCGGCGGCGCGCTCGCGCTGGCCGTGGGCGACCGCATCGCGATGATGGAGAACGCGGTCTACTCGATCCTCACGCCCGAGGGCTTTGCCTCGATTCTGTGGAGAGACGCGAGCCGTGCCGCAGAGGCGGCCGATGCCATGAAGCCGACCGCCTGGCAGGCAAAGGCGATGGGCATCGTCGACGAGGTCATCCGCGAGGAGGGCGCGGGCGCGCACGAGCATCCCGAGCAGGCGGCGCGGGCGGTCAAGGAATATGTCGTCTCGTCGCTGCGCGAGCTCGAGGGCATCCCCGTGTCCGAGCTGGTTCGTATGCGCCAAGAGCGTTTTTCGCGCATCGGTGTGGAGTAGACGTGGGCATCGTGTCGAAATCATCACGGTTTTGCAGGCAAGCCGAGCCGGACAGGTAGAATCACCTGCCGAACAAGAAAGCGTACGTGCGAAATCGGGGGCATAATGGGCGGATTCAGGTCGTGGCTGGCCAATTTCATGCAGGGGCGGTACGGATACGATGCACTCGGTCGCTCGATGAGCATCTGGGTCATCATCTTGATCGCCGCATCCATCGTGCTGAGCGTGGCTGCCCGCATCTTCGCCACGTTTGGCGGGACGGCGGTGGCCATCGGCCTGAACATCGCCTCGACTGTCGTCAACTGGGCGAGCATCGTCATGCTCGTCCTCACGATTGCCCGCATGCTCTCGCGCAACCGCGACAAGCGCCGCAAAGAGAACGAGCGCTACCTGAGCCGCCGGGCCAAGGGCGGCAAAAAGCAGCAGGACCTCGCACGCGAGCAGTCCGGCTACACGTACCTGACCTGCCAGTTCTGCAACCAGAAGATGCGCGTCCCGAAAGGTCGGGGCAAAATCGCGGTAAAGTGCCCGGCCTGTGGTGAAAAGACCATCGTGAACAGCTAAACTAGCCGTATGGAAAACTTGGACGACTACAGAGAAACGCGCCGTACGGGAACGACCCCGCAGCAGGGCGACTACGAGCCCAAACCGGAGAAGGTCGACCCCTCGGTACTCACGGACGACCGCGGCAACGACGAGCTGCTCGTCTTCGAGAAGACGTGGGGACATCGCATGCTCGCGGGCGTGAGCATCGCCATCCTCGTCTCGGCAGCCGTCATCATCGTCTACTTCCTCGTGCGCCTGAGCAGCATCATCGGCATCATGGACATCGCGGGCAGCGTGCTCGCGGTGCAGTTCACCCTGTGGGTCGTCGGCGTGGTCGTGGGCATCCTCACCATCCCTCCGGCGCTTGCCGGCATCTACGTTGCAAAGCATCCCAAGCACGCCCTCGTCGCGGTCGCGTTCGCGATCGTGGCGCTGCTGTTCGTGGTGGCGTTCTTCGTCTACGCGGTGGTTCTCGCGGCGGGCACGGTCGTGGCCGCGCTCATGTGGACGCTCCTGTTCGCGTTCTTCCCCGTCTTGTACCTCATCGCGGCCATCAAGGTCGCGCGTTCCAACAAGAACTAGTCGGCGTGCGGCTCGAAGCCGAGCGCGGTGAGCTTTGCCGCGAGCTTTGCCATCGGAAGTCCCACGACGTTGTCGAAGTCGCCCTCGATGTGGTCGACGAGCGCCGCGCCCAAACCCTGGATGCCGTAGGCGCCCGCCTTGTCGAGCGGCTCGCCCGTGGCCACATAGGCGGCGATGGTCTCGTCGTCGAGTTGCTTGAACGTGACGTCCGTGGTCTCGTGAAACGCGAGGTACGCATCTCCGCACACGAGGCACACGCCCGTGATGACCTGGTGGGTCCTCCCCGAAAGCTCGCGCAGGAAGCTTTGCGCCTCGGCCTCGTCGGCCGGCTTCCCAAACACGGTGCCGTCGAGCACGACGATCGTGTCCGCGCCGATGACGACGGCGGTCTCGTCTGCGTCTTGGGCGACGGAGATGGCCTTGACGCTCGCGTTGTGCTTGGCGAGCGCGGCGGGGTCGCAGTCTGCGGATGCCGATTCCTCGGCGTTGCTCGTGACGACGTCGAAGTCGAAGCCCGCGGCGCCGAGCAGGTCGCGGCGACGGGGCGATCCGGATGCGAGTATGAGTGACAATGTCGTAGCCATGCGGTCAGTCTAGCATTTTCGTGTCTCACCGCTGAGCTACAATCCCTATGCGATACGAAGCCCGCAACCGATGCAAAGGTGAACAATGAAGATTACCACGGTGCTGTTTGACATGGACGGAACGCTCTTGAGCACGCTCGGCGACCTGATGGCGAGCGTCAACTTTGCCCTGGGGCAGTCTGGCCTTCCGCCTGTGGCGTTCGACGAGACGAGGCTCGCCGCCGGCTACGGCTCGGTCGTCCTCATCGAAGAGGTCACCAAGCACGCCTTTCCCACGGGCTCGCCCGAATTCCAGAAGGTCTACGACGATTTCTCCGCGCACTACGCCGCACACCGCAACGACACGACCGAGCCGTACGAGGGCATCATGGAGCTGCTCGTCGCGCTCAGGGAACGCGGCATCAAGACGGCGGTCGTGAGCAATAAATGGCATACGGATACCGAGGCGCTGCGCAAGAAGTGGTTCGATGGGCTCATTCCGCTGTCCGTGGGCCGCTCCGACACCATGCCCGCAAAGCCCGCCCCCGACATGGCGCTTGCCGCGCTGCGCGAGCTCGGCAGCACGCCCGAGCAGGCAATCTACTTGGGAGATTCGGAACCCGATGCGCAGGTCGGCAAGGCATCCGGCTGCGTGTCCGTGTGCTGCACCTGGGGCTTCAGGGACGTCGCGGTCCTCGAGCGCCAGCACCCCGACTTCATCATCGACGCACCCGCGCAGCTGCTCGACGTCATCGACGGGCTCGACGCCTAGCGCGCGGTCGTCGGGGCACTTAGGGGGAAGGCAGGCAGATGTTCCAGATCCGAAACGCGTGCAGCAAGGCCGTGCTCGTGTCCGCAAGCGACGAGCGCGTCCGCGCCTCGCTTGCAGCTGGGCGCGGGGTCGACCTGATCGTGCCCAGCGTGCGCTGGGGGACGGCGCGCAAGCGCCAACTGCTCGCCACGGCGCCCTTCGGCGTTTCGGTCCAGACCTACGACCAATGGCTTGCGGGTCTGTGGGAGCTTTATGGCGACGGGAGCAAAATCGTCGACGCGCCCCGCAGGCGCGTGCTCGTGCGCCCGCTCGTCGAGCGCGTGGGGCTGCTCGAGTCGCGGCCCTCTCCCGTGCTCGTCGACGAGCTCTGCACATTCGTCCAGGAGGCGGTGTGCCTGCTCGGCGCATACCCCGGCGAGCTGGACGATTCGCAGGAGAAGATGCGCGAGCTGGTCTCCCTGTATGCCGACGCGCTCGCCGCGCACGGCATGGTGGAGTGCGCCCAGGTCGAGCGTTCGCTGGCGGAGGAGGCGCTCTCCCACGATGTTGTCGCCGAGAACGCCGTGCTGCAACCGGGGCACCGGCTCTCGTTTCTGAAGGCGATTTCCTCCAACGTCGACGTGACGGTGCTCGGCCGCTCGCTTCCGTGCGAAGTGGATGCGGCCGCGTTCGAGCCTGCCGCCTCCCAGGCGCCCGGCCTGCAGGAGCTCCGACGCGTGCTCTACGCCGGCACGGCGGCGCTCGAGCCGGACGGTTCCGTCTTTGCCGACGAGGCGCGCGGTGCCCATGCCGAGCCCTCCGTGCTGATAGAGCGCCTGCGCAGCTTTGGGCCTTCCGGCACGACCTGCATCGTCTTTCCGAATGCGGCGGACAGCTACCCCGCAATGCTGGAGGCGCTTGCCTGCGCCAACATCCCGTTCGAGGCCGAATTCTCGCTGCCGGTGTCGCGCACGGCGCTGGGCGCGGCGTTTCTCTCGCTCGCGCGCTTTTGTGCCAGCTCGGGTTCCGACGAGGGCTATGTGCCGCTCGTCGGCTTTCTGGCCTCCCCGTACTCGGGGGTGGAGCCCAAAGACGCGCGTGCCTTGCAGATGCGCTGGCGCGAGCAGGCGTGCTCCACGCCCGAAGCGCGTCTGCACGATATAACCGAGGGCTTTGCCCGCGGCAATGCCTCGTCAAAGGTCACGAAGGAGCGCCTGGCGCCGCTTGCCGCCCTGCTCGGCATGGAGCCCTGCGAGCAGGTGCGCACGCTGTTCGACAACGCAAAGGCGGCGCATGTGCCGGGTGACGTGCTCGTCGACGACGCCAAGGCGGCAAATGCCCTGCTCGAGTATTTCGACGTCTGCGGCGAGCTCGGCGCAGAGCCCGACCTCGCCGAGATGGCCAACCTCTCGATACATGCGTTTCGCTGCTCGGGCGATGCGGAAGACGCCGTGCTCCTTGCGGGGCCTGAGGCAGTCGGCCTCGAGCGCTACGACCACGTCATCGTCGCGGGCCTCGATACCGTTCATCATCCCATGGCGCGCCGGCAAAGCCCGTTCGACCCGCTGCTGGCCAAGCTCGGCGTGGGCGGCGAGGATCTTACGGCACTCTTTCAGCGCGTGTTCTTGCTCGACGCCATCGAAAGCGCCCGCTCGGGGTTTGCCGCCTGCCGCGCCACGCATGCGGCCGATGGCGTCGAGCTATGCCAAAGCGCGCTGTGGGACGAGCTCATGTCCGCGTACCGTACAGAAGAAGACGACGAGAACGGCCTTGCCTCGCATGTCGTCCCGCCGGCGCTGCGAGAGGCTGCGCTGAGCGTGAGCGAGGCGCGGCAGTTCGCGTCCGACGTGCAGGAAGACGGCGAGCGGCGCGCTGTGGTGCGGGGCTCGATCGAGCATGACGAGGCGCTGCCCTACCTCATGTGCGGTATCTCGGGCGATGCACTGCCGTTTTCCCCGACGGGGATCGAAGACTACTACCGCTGCCCATACCGCTGGTTCACCTGCCGGCGCGTCAACTTCAACGGGATGGACCGCTCCTTCGACGCCGCCGCCCAGGGCAACCTCGTCCATGCCGTGTTCGAGCGCTTCTACCGCATGCTCAAGGCCCAGGGCGCTGCCCGCGTCACCGAGGACAACCTCGCGTTCGCCCTCGACGTGGCATCGCAGGCCTTCGATGCGCAGGTGGAGCATGACCGGGGCAAGAGCCGCTCGGGACTGTTTCTCAAGACGGAGCGCGACGAGCAGGTCCTTTCGGACATGCGCGGGCTCATCTTGGATTTCGTGCGCCGCGAGGCGACGTTTTTGCCGGGGTTCGTGCCGACGTACTTCGAGCTCAACTTGGGCAAGGACACGGGCACGGTCCTCGAGTACGCGGGGGTTTTCGTGCGCGGCAAGGTCGACCGCATCGACGTGGACGCCGAGGGCAACGCCATCGTCATCGACTACAAGCTCAGCAGCCTTTCGGAGGGCTACGGGCTGCACCCCGACAAGCTATTGCCCTCGCGCATCCAGACCGATATCTACGCCACGCTCGTGCAGCGACATTTCGATTTGCTCGGCACGCCCCTCAAGGTCAGGGGGTCGGTGTACCGCTCGTATGCGCGCAACGCGCTGCGCGGCGTGTACGACCGCGGTATCGAGTGGGGGCCTCAGGAGACGGTACGTGCCGATAGGGACGGCCTGCCCAGGGCGGGCAGCGACGAGACCTACGACGAGTACCTGGCGCACGTCGAGGCCGAGGTCGCGCAGTGCATGGAACATCTTGCCGCAGGAGACATAGCCCCCGACCCCCTGCAAGACGATGCGAGTGTATGCGATTACTGCAAGGCGCTTCTGTTCTGCCCGAAGGCGAAGGTGTGACATGGCACTTACCCCAAATCAGAAGCTCGCCGTCGAGACGGCGGGCAGGCCGCTGTTCATCCAGGCGGGCGCGGGAACGGGCAAGACGTTCACGCTCACCAACAGGCTCGCCTATGGGCTTTCCGACGAGTCGGGGCGCCTCATCCCCGGCGTCGAGAACCTGCTCACCATCACCTTCACCAACAAGGCGGCGGGAGAGCTGCTCGGCCGCGTGCGTGCCGAGCTCAGGCGCCGCGGGCTCGTCGAGGAGGCCCTGCGCGTCGATGCGGCCTGGATCTCCACCATTCACTCGATGTGCCGCCATATCCTGCAGGAGCACGCCTTCGAAGTGGGCATCGACCCCGGCGCGCAGCTCCTGACGGAGGAGGAGAGCTCCGATCTGCGCGACCAGGCACTCGAGGACATGCTCAAGCAGCAGGGCGATTCCGTCGAGCTGCAGACGCTGCTCGAGGCGTACGGCGTCGACGACGCCATCGCGCTCGTCGGCGACCTCGCGTCGCGTCTTGCACTTGCCCCGAGAGGGGTGGAGACCTTCGACCTCGGCCCGGAGCCGGCGCCCGCGACCATCACGCCGCTTTCCAACCTGCTCGCCGAGCTCACCGGCATGAAAGAGGAGCTCGGACAGCTGGGCGAAGGCGAGGAGTCGACCACCTACCTCAAGGCATACCGCATCCTGTGCACGGTGGTAGACGAGCTGAAAGAGTTCGTCGAGGCATCGTGCGATGCCCCGAGCTGGCGGCGCACGAGCTCGTTTCTGGAGGGACTGCCCGAGGTCAAGGGCGGGAACACTCCCAAGCAGTACCGCGAGGCGTTCAAGACCTGCCGTGCGCGCATCACCGCGGTGCGCGTCGAGGCGGCAAGCGCCGCGGCGGGCGAGGAGCTGCGTATGGCGCTGAGCCTGGCAGAAGGCGTCTGCGCACGGCACCGTGCGAGCAAACGCGCGCTCGGGGCGGTCGACACCGACGATTTGCTCATCGAGACCTATCGTCTGCTGGAGAGCCGCCCGGACATCGCGCATATGTACCGCGAGCGCTTCGCGACGGTGATGATCGACGAGTTCCAGGACACCGACCTGCTCCAGGTCGAGATCGTCAAGCGCTTCTGCGACGATGCGCTCAGCACGCTCACCACCGTGGGCGACGCGCAGCAGTCCATCTACGGCTTTCGCGGGGCGGACCTCGAGGTGTACCGGGAGGTGCGCGCCCAGATGGCGGCGTGCGGCTCGCGCGAGGTCGAGCTCACGACGAACTTCCGCTCCCACCCGGACATCCTGCGCTTCGTCGAGACGATCTTCAGCAAGCCGGAGTTCTTCGGCACCGAGTTTTTAAAGGTCGAGGCGGGGCAGGGCAACGTGCGTCCGCTGTCGTGGGTCGATGGGGCAGAGCCCCGCGTCAAGCTGCTGGTCTCCGCCGGCGAGAAGGCCCCCCGGGGCAGCGGCGCCACGGGAGTTGCCGCCCTGCGCGCCTCCGATGCCGCGCTGGTGGCCGACGAGTTCGAGCGGTACAAGGCGGCAGGGGCAGATTACGGCGACATGGCCATCCTGCTCTCGTCGATCAAATCCACGAAGGCGGGGGCGTACGTGTCGGAGCTGCGCCGCCGCGGCATCCCCTGCATCATCGCGGGCGGCTCCGAGTTCTACACCCAGCCCGAGGTGGTGCTCCTCGTCTTGTTCTTGAGGTTCCTGGAAGACCAAGACGACGATGAGGCGCTGTTCGCGCTGCTGGGCTCGCGCCTGTTCGATATTCCAGACGACGACCTGCTCGAGCTGTGGGGCATCGCCCGTCAGCGGCTCCACATCGCCGCCGACGAGGCGCGCACGAAGGCCTCGCTGTGGGATGCGGTGGCCTACCTCGCCCGCACGGCGCCCGAACGGGTGAGCCTTGCTCTTCTGCATGCGCACGGGGCGCTCCGAGAGGCCCTGGACAGCGCGCCGAGCACGCCGCTTTCCACCGTCGTCATGCGCCTGGTGAGGCACAGCGGCTGGTATGCCCAGCTGCAGGGCGATGGGGTGGAGGGGTCGGCGACGTTCGCGAACATCCAGCGCCTGTGCGACCTGCTCGACGATTTCGAGCGCTCTTCGGGCCATGCGGTCGTCGCGGCGGCCGAGCATTTCCGCGAGATGTGCGAACTTGCCCAGGCGGGCGCGGGCGCGCGCGGCAAGCCCGGCACCATGGTGTCCGATGGCAACGCGGCCGTGCGCATCATGACCATCCACGCGTCGAAGGGACTCGAGTTCCCGATCGTCGCGGTCGCGGAATACGAGAAGTCGGGCAAGAGGCAGGCGGGACCTGAGCCGCAGGCGCTTACCGAAGACGGCACGACGTACCTGGCGTTGCAGCCAAAGGTGACGGGGGACGCCTCCGGCCACTTCAAGGACGAGGAGGCCGACATCTGCTCGTTTGCCGATGCGAGCGACCCCGACGAGTTCTGCGTCCATGCCAAACAGCTTGCCGACCAGCGCGAGAAAGAGGAGTCGCAGCGCCTGCTGTACGTCGCCTTGACGCGTGCGCGCGAGGTGCTGCTGCTCGTCGCGCACGATTCGCGCCTTGCCAGCTCCGGAAAGTTCGCGGCGGGTCTCACGCACGACGTGATGGAGGCCGTCTATCCCGAGGGCACGCTGGGAGAAGCCCCCGTGTTCAAGACCGACACCGGAGCGCTCGTCGCGGCACGCGTCGTAACCGTGCCCTACGGTGGGGGCGACGGAGAGCCCGGGCAGGGCGAGGAGCCGGTGGAGCCTTCTGAAGTACGCTCGCATTTCCTGCCGGGCCCTGCGGCACGGGCCGCGGTCAGGGCGAGCCGGCGGGAGCTTCCCGCGTTCGAGTCCTACTCGTCGCTTGCGCACCGCATGGACAGCTCCGACTTCGCGCTGCCCCGCCTGCGTCCGCGTACGCCCGACGCCGAGACGGTCAGCGCGCTCGGCTCGGCGTTCCATCTGGTCGCGCAGTGGGCAAACGAGGTGGACGGCGTCTTCGACGAGCAGGCTCTTGCCCGAAGGACGGAGGCGGCGGCGCGTCGCTATGACGTGCCTGCCGACGAGAGGGAGCGCCTGGGCTCGGCGCTTGCGGCGTGGTTCTCGTCCGAACGCTATGCCGCCACGAGAAGCTTCGACCGCCGGCGCGCCGAGTGCCCGTTTTTCGTCGAGGCCCACGGCGTGCAGCTCGAGGGCTTCATCGACCTGCTCTGCATCGACGACGATGGTGCCGACGCACTCGTCATCGACTACAAGACGGGCACGAGCGGCGAGGGCGACGAGCTTCGCGAGCGCTATACGCTGCAGGCGCAGTGCTATGCCTTTGCGGTGCTCGATGCGGGGCTCGCACGTCGCGTCGAGCTCGCGTTCGTGCGCCCCGAGGCGGGCATGGAGGAGGTCGTCTTCTCGTTTGGCCGCGCGGACATGGACGAGCTCGCCGAGGCGCTCGTCGCGAACAGGCGCTAGAGTCTGCCGTCGTTCATGCCCGTCGTGCCGCTCGTCTCGTGGCGGATCTTGAGCTCGCGCCCAAACTTGAGCATGCCGTCGCCAAACTTGTCGCGGATCTTGTCGGCGGCGCTCAAGAGCTCGGCATTGCCGGCGGGCAGCTCTTCGTCGGCAAACAGGCCGAGCTGCTCGTCATGCGCCTCGAATCCCGAGATGCCCAGGCCGACGAGCCGTACCGAGTCGCCCGGGCGCCAGATCTCGTCGATCAGGCGCTTTGCCACGGGGATGAACACGGTCTCGTCGTCGACGTTGGCGGGAAGCCCCTTTTGCGCGGTACGGCGCGAGAGGTCGGCGTAGCGCAGCTTTATGGTGACGGTATGCCCGGCGAGCCCCTTTTTCCTCAGGCGCCTTCCGACCATCGGCCCCAGCATGTCGATGGCGTCTTCTATCTCCTCGCGCGTCACGAGGTCCGTCGCGAAGGTGCGCTCGTGGCTCACGGACTTCACCTCCGACTCGGTGGCGATCTCGCGCGGGTCGATGCCCCGTGCGCGGTCGCGTACCGCCTGCGCATTGACCCCGAAGAGGGGTGTGAGCTTGTCGAGCGGGGTGTCCGCGAGCGCGCCGAGCGTGCGGATCCCGATGCGCCGGAGCCGCTCGGCGCTCTGCTTGCCAATGCCGGGCATGGCGCGCACGTCCATCGGCGCGAGAAACGCTGCCTCGCCGCCGGGGTAGACGACGGTAAGGCCGCGCGGCTTGTCCATGTCCGAGGCGATCTTGGCCACGGCCTTGCCCGTGGCGACCCCGATCGAGCAGGTGATTCCGAGCTCCGCGACGCGCGCCTGGATGCGCGCGGCGATCGCGACCGGGTCCTCGCCGGTGTAGCGTCCCGGCGACACGTCGAGGTACGCCTCGTCGATCGACATCTGCTCGAGCAGGGGCGACTCGTCTTTGAGTATGCCCATGACCTGGGCGGAAAGCTCGTGGTAGCGGTCAAAATGGGAGCTTGTCCAGATGGCATCGGGGCACAGCCGCTCGGCCGTCGCCGAGGGCATGGCGGAGTGGACGCCAAACGCGCGGGCCTCGTACGACGCCGTGGAGACGACGCCGCGCCTGTCGGAGCGGCCGCCCACGATCACGGGCTTGCCGCGCCACTCGGGGTGGTCGAGCTGCTCGACGCTCGCAAAGAACGCGTCGAGGTCCACGAGCAGCAGCGCGCGTCCCTTCCAGGTGCGTTCGGGTATGTTGAAGTCCGAGGGTTCCATGCCGATATTCTATCTTGCTTGTACGAGGAAATCCGATGCGCGCGCGATACAATACGGGACGCGGCGAATCAGACCACCAGGAGAGGTGCAACACGTGGCACGTAAGCACAAGTACGATTATTTCGAGGCATTCGTAAAGATCAGCGAATACGCGGTCGAGTACGCGGAAAAGCTCTCGGAGTTCCTCAAATCCCATTACGACGAGGAAAAGAAGCTCGGCGCGCTTCCCTCGGGCGAGACCTTCGAGATGCTGAGCAAGCTCCACGAGATAGAAGACGCCTCCGACGACGTCACCCACGAGATTGCAGAGCACCTTGCCGACGAGTTCGTGACGCCCATCGAGCGCGAGGACATCATGATGCTGTCCGACGAGCTCGACACCGTGGTCGACGAGCTCGACGAGGTGATTCAGCACATCTACATGTACGACCTCACCATCATTGTCCCCGAGATCATCGAGATGACCGACGTCGTCTGCGATGCGGTCGCGGCAGTGCACACGATGTGCGAGAAGTTCACGCACTACAAGAAGTCGCGCTCGATCAACAGCTACATCATCGCCATCAACAACTGCGAGGATCGGGCCGACCGCGTCTACATCCGCTCGGTTCACCACATCCTGAAGGCCGCCAAGCAGAAGAACACCCCGCAGTCCAACATCGAGGCAAGCGGTATCACCGCGACGCTTGCGGCGCTCGAGCGCTGCTGCGATGCGTGCGAGGGCGCGGGCTCCACGGTCGCGACCGTCATCATGAAGAACTCCTAGGGCCTCGAGCGGCGCGAATGCGCCGCGTGGCTTGGTTACAAATATGCTACGGAACGGGTGAGCTGCGGCAACTGCGCTACAATCTCCACTTGTCGTACGCCGCATAAAGGGTATGCTGTGCGCGATGCGGGCGTGGCGGAACTGGCAGACGCGCTGGATTTAGGTTCCAGTGGGGCAACCCGTGAAGGTTCGAGTCCTTTCGCCCGCACCACCGAATAAGTAAAGCACGCGTCAATCGGGGCGCGCGGGGAGTGCCGCACAGGGCGGCTCCTATAGATTTGGAGGAACGTTGGAAGTCACCACCAGTATCCGCGAGGAAGACGGCAAGACCCAAGTGGCCATTGAGCTGACCGAGCAGGAAGTCAAGAAGCACATCGACAGCTTCTTCAAGGACCTTGCGAAAAACCGCATCCCGGGCTTCCGCCCCGGCAAGGCTCCCCGCAAGGTGCTCGAGAGGAACTTCGGCGGCCACGAGGCCATCTATGCGGAAATCACCTCCGACATGGTCAACGAGGTCCTTCCGCTCGCGCTCGACTCCAAAGACGTCATCTTCATCGACGACCCCAAGCTGGTCGACGAGAAGGTCGAGAGCGTCGAGGACGGCAAGCCCTACACCTTCGAGGTGTACGGCGAGGTCGCTCCCAAGCTCACGCTGACGAGCGTCGAGCCGGTCGAGATCGAGATGCCCCCCGCGACGGCAACTGACGAAGAGATCGAGGCGCAGCTCGAGTCCCTGCGCGACTACTACTACGAGTTCGAGGAAGTCGACCGCGCCGCCGAAGAGGGCGACTACGTCATGATGTCCATCGATGCCAAGGCCGATGGCGTGGCCGTCGACGCCCTCAACAGCCCGAGCCGTCTGGTCGAGCTCGGCTCCGACGCACTGCCCAAGGAGCTCACCGACCAGGTCCTCGGCATGAAGAAAGACGAAACCAAGGAGTTCGACTTCGAGGTCGCCGAAGACGACGAGCAGCTCGCCGACTTCAAGGGCAAGATCATTCACGCCGAAGTCACCGTCTCCAAGGTCCAGACCAAGGAGCTCCCCACGCTCGACGAGGAGTTCGCCAAGAGGATCGGCTTCGACACGCTCGAGCAGACGCGCGAAGAGATCGCCAACCAGATCAACACCCAGCGGGAGCGCCAGCTGCCCGAGCTCAAGGAGCGTCGCTGCGTCGAGGCGCTCGCAAAGCGCATCGAGGGCGAGATTCCCGAGTCCTACATCAACTACTCCCGCGACGAGGTCCTGAGGGAGTTCTTCAACAACCTGCAGAGCGCCGGCATCACGTTCGACCAGTTCCTGGCCCAGCGTGGCATCAGCGCTGACGAGTTCCGTGCCGATCTCGACGACGAGGCAAAAGAGAACGCCGAGCAGAGCCTGGCTCTGGACGCGCTGTTCGAGGCACGCGGCATGGAGCTGACCGACGCAGACATCGACGAGCAGTTCCAGGTCGTCGACGACCCGGCTGCCGCTCGCAAGTCTTGGGAGGAGTCTGGCCGCATGTCCCTGCTCCGCGAGGGCATCCGCCGTTCCAAGGCCGCGCAGTGGCTCATCGACAACGCGATCGTTATCGAGGAAGCCGCCAAGGAGGGCGCATCCGACAACTAGGCTTTTCCAAGTTGGGGAACTTGCAAAAGCGCACCGTAAGAAAGAAGAGTCAACATGGCAACCTTCCAACCGATTCAAGACCCGCTCATCCCATATGTCATCGAGCAGTCCCCGCGTGGCGAGCGTAGCTTCGACATCTATTCGCGCCTGCTGAACGACCGCGTCGTCTTTCTGGGCGAGGAAGTCACCGATGCCTCCGCGAACTCCATCGTCGCGCAGCTGCTGCACCTCGAGAGCGTGGATCCGGACAAGGACATCTCCTTCTACATCAACTCGCCCGGCGGCTCTGTGACGGCTGGTCTCGCAATCTACGACACCATGCAGTTCATCAAGCCCCAGGTGTCCACGATCTGCCTCGGCATGGCCGCATCCATGGGCGCGGTCCTGCTGGCAGCTGGTGCGCCGGGCAAGCGCTTCGCACTGCCCAACTCCACCATCATGATCCACCAGCCTTCCGGCGGCGCCCAGGGCAAGCAGACCGACATCCAGATCATGGCCGACATGATCTTGAAGACGCGTGAACAGCTCAATGGCATCCTGGCCCACCACACCGGCCAGCCCATCGAGCGCATCCAGGAAGACACCGAGAAGGACAACTTCATGGACCCGCAGGAGGCCAAGGCCTACGGTCTGATCGACGACGTTGTCAAGTCCCGCGCGGCAAGTGCGGCAGAGAAGAAGGAATAGCACATGCCCGACGGCACGCGCGGTTTTGACGGCGGCATGCTCCGCTGCTCGTTCTGCGGCAAGACGCAAGACCAGGTCGACAAGCTCATTGCCGGCGATGGCGTCTACATCTGCAACGAGTGCGTGAAGCTCTGCAACGACATCATCGACGAGGAAGGCGGCTCCTTCGAAGAGGAGGGGCTGCCTGCCGCGACCGGCAAGAAAGAGGGGCTCATCTCCCTCGACTCGCTGCCGACGCCGGTGGAAATCCACAACAAGCTCTCCGAATACGTCATCGGCCAGGAGAACGCCAAGAAGGCGCTCTCCGTTGCCGTGTACAACCACTACAAGCGCGTCGCGCTCGGCATTGAGGCCGACGACGGCGACGTCGAGCTTGCAAAGAGCAACATCTTGCTGCTGGGCCCCACCGGCTGCGGCAAGACGCTGCTCGCGCAGACGCTCGCGCGCATCCTCGACGTGCCGTTTGCCATCGCGGACGCGACGGCGCTCACCGAGGCGGGCTACGTCGGCGAGGACGTCGAGAACATCCTGCTCAAGCTCATCACGGCGGCCGACAACGACATCGACCGCGCGCAGGTCGGCATCATCTACATCGACGAGATCGACAAGATCGCCCGCAAGGCGGAAAATCTCTCCATCACGCGCGACGTGTCGGGCGAGGGCGTCCAGCAGGCACTGCTCAAGATCGTCGAGGGCACCGATGCCGCCGTCCCGCCGACGGGCGGCCGCAAGCACCCGCAGCAAGAGCTCATCCACATCGACACGACCAATATCCTGTTCATCCTCGGCGGCGCGTTCGTCGGGCTGGACAAGATCATCGGCGAGCGCATCGGCAAGCGCGGCGTCGGCTTTAACTCCGACGTGGCGGAATCCCGCAAGATGGAGTCCGCCGAGCTGCTCGCGCAGGTGCTCCCCGAGGACCTGAACACCTTCGGTCTGATCCCGGAGTTCATCGGCCGCATCCCGGTCGTCTCCTCGGTGCAGGACCTGGGCGAAGACGACCTCGTGCGCATCCTCACCGAGCCCAAGAACGCGCTCGTCAAGCAGTACCAGCGCATGCTCGGCTTTGACAACGCCGAGCTCGAGTTCGAGCCCGCCGCCCTCCACGCGATCGCCAAAGAGGCCATCGACCGGAACACGGGCGCCCGCGGCCTGCGCTCGATCTGCGAGAGCGTGCTGCAGGAGACCATGTACGAGCTGCCGAGCGACGACACCATCCAGAAGGTCATCGTCACGCCGGAATGCGTTACCGAGGGCGCCCAGCCCCAGGTCATCCGCCGTGGCAAGCGCCTTGCAGGAGGCGTGGCGTAGCGCTCGCCTGCTCTACAAGCACCAAATGCCCCACAAAGAGCCCGTGGCATGAAGCTGCGGGCTCTGCTTTTTTGGCGGGAAGCGTTCGCTTTGGCGTAGAAGAAGGCGCAGGAAAGGACGTCCTCATGTCGCGGTGCCTTCAGAAGACGTGCCGCTCAAAGATGGAGTATCCTCTATAATCTTGTGCATTCGTGTGAACTATGAGAGAAAGCAAGACCCCTATGTCAGAGATGTCCAAGAACTACGATCCTGCACTGGTTGAGGAGCAGATGCTCCACAAGTGGCTCGACGGCAAGTACTATGCCCGCTCGAAGGGCGAAGGCGACCGCACGGTCGTCATTCCGCCGCCAAACGTCACGGGCATGCTGCACATGGGGCACGCGCTCGACGACACGATTCAGGACACCTACATCCGCTACTCGCGCATGCGCGGCTATTCGACGCGCTGGATCTTGGGCACCGACCATGCGGGCATCGCCACGCAGACCAAGGTCGACAAGAAGCTCAAGGCCGAGGGCATCTCGCGCCTGGAGATCGGCCGCGAGAAATTCCTCGAGGAATGCCAGAAGTGGCGCGAGGAATACGGCGGAATCATCGTCGAGCAGATCAAGCGCATGGGCTGCTCCGTCGACTTCGACGACGAGAAGTTCACCATGTCGCCGGACTACGCCAAGGCCGTGCGCAAGGTCTTCTGCGACTGGTACCACGACGACATGATCTACCGCGGCAAGCGCATCGTGAACTGGTGCCCGAGCTGCATGACCGCCATCTCCGACGACGAGGCGGAATACAAGGACGAGAAGGGCCACCTGTGGCACCTGCGCTACCCCCTTAAAGAGCCGGTCGACGGCGTCGAGTACATCACGGTGGCCACGACGCGCCCCGAGACGATGCTCGGCGACACGGGCGTCGCCGTCTCGCCCGACGACCCCGACAAGCAGAAGTTCGTGGGCAAGACCGTCGTGCTGCCCATCGTCGGCCGCGAGATCCCGATCTTCTCCGACTGGCACGTCGACGCGGGCTTCGGCTCCGGCTTCGTCAAGGTCACGCCCGCGCACGATCCCAACGACTACGCGATGGGCCAGGCGCACGACCTGCCCCAGGTCAACATCTTCGACGAACGCGCCGTCGTCGTGGACGGCTACGGCGAGTTCTCCGGCATGGACCGCGACCAGTGCCGCGAGGCCATCGTGGCGTGGTTCGAGGAGCATGACCTGCTCGACCACGTCGACGAGCTCGAGCATTCGGTCATGCACTGCTACCGCTGCGACTCCGCGCTCGAGCCCTGGCTTTCCGAGCAGTGGTTCGTCGCCGTCGACAAGCTCAAGGGCCCGGCAACGGACGTCGTGAAGAACGGCGAGGTCACGTTCCATCCCGACCGCTGGACGCAGACCTACCTCACCTGGATGGAAAACCTCAAGGACTGGTGCATCTCGCGCCAGCTGTGGTGGGGGCACCGCATTCCCGTCTTCTACTGCGACGAGTGCGGCTGGGAAGATGCCCTGCTCGAGGACGTGGACGTCTGCCCCAAGTGCGGCGGTCATGTCCACCAGGACGAGGACGTGCTCGACACGTGGTTCTCGAGCCAGCTGTGGACCTTCGCGACGCAGGGCTGGCCCGACCATCCCGAGCTCATGGAAGGCCATCATCCCACCAAGGTGCTCGTCACCGCGCGCGACATCATCGCGCTGTGGGTTGCCCGCATGGTCATGAGCTCGCTGTACTTCACGAAGGAGATCCCGTTCGAGGACGTCTTCATCTACGCGACGATCCTGGCAAAGGACGGCAGCCGCATGTCCAAGTCCAAGGGCAACGGCGTCGACCCCATGGACCTCATCGAGAAGTACGGCGCAGACGCGATGCGCTTCAACCTGCTCACGCTCGTCACCAACAACCAAGACGTCAAGTTCGATGCGAACATCGACAAGAAGACGCACAAGCTCATCGACTCGCCCCGCACCGAAGCGGCGCGCTCGTTCGTGACCAAGATCTGGAACGCCGCGCGCTTCGTCATGATGAACATGGAAGGCTACGAGCCGGGTGCGCCCGAGGCCGCGACGCCGGCGGACGCATGGATCTTGTCCCGCCTGGCCAAGCTCACGGCCAACGTCACGAGCGGCATCGAGGAATACCGCTTTGGCACCGTCGCCCATGAGCTGTACGTCTTTTTCTGGAACGAGTTCTGTGACTGGTACATCGAGCTCTGCAAGGCCCGGCTCAACGAGGGCGGAGCCGGCCGTGCCGTCGCGCAACGCAACCTCGTGTACGTGCTCGACACGGCGCTTCGCCTGCTGCACCCGGTCATGCCGTTCGTGACCGAGGCCATCTGGGAGCACCTGCCCATCGAGCACGACGCCCCGGCCCTGATGGTCGCGGCATGGCCCGACCCCGACGAGCTGTCCGCATGGATCGACGAGCCGTCCGAGCGCGCCGTCGCGCTCGCATGCGACGTCGTCTCCTCCGTGCGCTCCACGCGCGCGCACTACGGCATCAGCCCGCGCCAGCAGCTCGCGATTGCCGTGCGCCCGACGGGCGCGGACGCAGAGGCGAAGGCAGCCTACCTGCGCGAGCAGGAGGGGCTCATCACGAGCCTCGCGCGCCTGAGCGCGTTTGAGGTCCTGTCTGCCGATGCGGCAAAGCCGCAGGAATCCGGCATCGACTTCGTCAACGAGGTCGAGGTCTACACGCTGCTCTCCGGGCTCGTCGACTTCGACGAGGAGAGAAAGCGCCTCGAGAAGCGCAAGGCGAAGGCGGAGAAGGACCTCGCCAAGCTCGACAAGAAGCTCGGCAACGAGAACTTCCTCGCAAAGGCCGCGCCCGAGGCCGTCGAGAAGGTCAAGGCCGAGCATGCGGAGCTCACGCAGGAGCTCAAGCTCATCGAGGCGCAGCTGGGGTAGCTGGGCCCGAGTCGGTTCGCGGAGTTCTGTCGAGGAGGGCGGGGAGTTGGCATTTTGCCACCTCCTCGCCTCCTTTTTCTTATGCGCCATCTGCTGGGTCGCTATACTCATGGAAATGCGTCGATGCAAAGGAGCGCCCGATGAAGAAGATCCTGTTTGTGAACGCTTGCGTGAATCGCGATATCTCGCGTACCGACCGTCTTGCCCGGGCGGTGCTCGACCACATCTCAGCAGACGACGACCTCGTCTTGGAGCTCGTGCTCGAAGAGCTCGACCTGCAACCGCTCGACTCGGAGCGGCTCAATCGGCGCAGCGCCGCCATCGAGCGCGGTGACTTCTCCGATGCACTCTTTGAGCAGGCAAAGCAGCTCAAGGAGGCCGATGTGGTGCTCATCGCGGCGCCGTACTGGGACTTCTCGTTTCCCGCCCAGCTCAAGATCTACTTCGAGCTGCTCTGCGCCCAGGGCGTGACGTTCACGTATGGCGAAGACGGCACGCCGACGGCGCTGTGCCGCGGTACCAAGCTGTACTACGTGACGACGGTCGGCGGCTACCTCGGAAAGTACAACTACGGGTTCGACCAGGCCAAGGCGCTGTTCGAGCTCTATTTTGGTTTCGAGGAGAGCGTCTGCGTCGCGGCCGAGGGGCTCGATATCGTGACGAACGATGCGGCTGCCATCATGGATGAGGCACTTGAGGCGGTCAGGCTTCTGTAAAGCGCGCAGGCGGGCGGTTGATGCGGTCGGCAATCTGCCCCGCCCCGAAGCCGTTGTCGATGTTGACGACCGAAACGCCCCCGGCACACGAGTTGAGCATGCCGAGCAGCGCGGCTATGCCGCTAAAGCTCGCGCCGTAGCCCACGCTCGTCGGCACTGCGACGACGGGCACGTCGACGAGCCCGCCGATCAGCGAGGCGAGCGCGCCCTCCATCCCGGCGACCACGACGATTGCCCGGGCGCTTTGCAGCTCGTCGAGGTGCTGCAGGGTGCGGTGCACGCCCGCGACGCCGACGTCTACCAGCATCTCGACGTGCGAGCCCATGATGTGCGCCGTGAGCGCCGCCTCTTCTGCGACGGGCAGGTCGCTCGTGCCCGCGCAGGCGACGACGACGTTGCCTGCAGCGCGGTTGGGGCACGCGAGCAGCTCCTCGAACGTCGCGCCCGACAAGGGGTCTTTGCGGCGGTCCACAAGAAAGACGCGGGAGCGTTCGAACCAGCAGGCATCGGGGAATGCCGCACGCAAGACGGGCACCGCCTCGTCTTTCACGCGCGTGGCAAACGCGATGCCGTGCTCGGCGAGAAGCACCTGCGCGATTGCCGCGATCTGCTCGGGTGTCTTGCTCGCGGCGTAGATGACCTCGGGAAACCCGCAGCGTTTGGCGCGGTCGAAATCGAGGTCGGCAAAGTCGTCTAGGTTCATGAATCGATCCTTTTTCAATGGCACGTGTGGCGCCCATTATAGACGCGTCGCAGCACCTCGAGAATGCGCAAAAAGGCACGTCAAGGGCTTGGTCTGCTATTTGTCAGACGCTACTACCATTCACGGAATATTGGTTTATTCGACAACAAACACATAAGTTTCCGATTACAAAACGGGAAAAGACTGTTAATGTACGTGGAGCGAAAACGGGCTCGCGGGCATCTGCCTACAATAGCTCTCGAGCATTCGATTTCGTGGAAAAGCAAAGTGATAGGAGAGTTGATATGTGTTTTAGGCCTGCGAGTGGCGGGGTAGAGATCAAGTGCCCTAGCTGTGGCAAGTCCCTTCCTGTTATGGGCGGCACCATCCTCAAGAAGTGCCCGTTCTGCAAGAAGGAATTCGACGACGCCGATATGGCAAACTTCAACGAGCAGCTCAACGGTGGCGGCGCTGCCGCTCCGGCTGGCGCTCCTGGTGCTCCTGCAGCTCCTGGCGCTCCTGGTGCTCCTGCAGCTCCTGGTGCCCCCAAGGCTCCTGGCGCGTAAGCATCAACCTCTTGATGTATATGAAAGGCGGCTCCGAGCGGGCCGCTTTTCTTTTGCCTGCAAAACGCCTCGGGCGCACGAGGCGCCTGCTCAAACGCTCTTTCACGAGGTATAATTAACCACGTAAGGACGCGGCGGCCAGACAAGGCCTGGCGTGAGCGTCAAGGAACGCAGGCCGGCTGTCAGGCCGGCTCGGCGAGTTGGGAAGAGGTCGATGGATATGTACAAGAGTATTGTTGTAGCAGTCGATGGTTCTGATAACGCCCTGCGTGCAGTCGAGCAGGCGGCAATGCTCGCACAGCTCTCTCCCGATGCAAAGGTCGAGGTGATTTCCGTCATCGCGATCGACGTGTACTCCGATATGGTCTACGACCCCATCGAGGCACATGGCGACGCGCAGCGCGAGCTCGTTGCCCCCGCTATGGATATCCTCGAGAAGGCGGGCGTCAACGCGGAGCTCACGCTCCTGCACGGTCGTCCTGCCGATGCGGTCATCCGCTATGCGGAAAAGAACAACGCGGATCTCGTGGTCGTGGGCAGCCGCGGCCTGAACGCGCTGCAGGAGTTCGCCATCGGCTCGGTCAGCCACAAGATCATCAAGCACGTCAAGTGCCCGACCCTCGTGGTCAAGTAATCCAAGGCTCCACAGGATAAAACGAAGCGCCCCTGCTTGTTGCGGGGGCGCTTCTCGTATCTGAGGGCTGTGGCTGCGTTGTTAGAGCGTCAGCTCGTCTCCCGGCTTGAGGACGATCTTGCCCTTCGCGTCGAATGCGGAGGCTTTGGCTGCGTCGAAGAGCTGCGCGGGGTCGCTCGGGTCGTCGATGGGCACGAGGTGGATGGGGATGCTGTGCGCGGCATCGACGAGCTTTGCGCACGCGCTCGCCTCTGCGACGTCCATGTTGTAGTACCCGTCTGCCGGAAACACCGCGTAGTCGAGGCGAAGCGCCGCCAGCTTGCCGCTGCGCATGTCGTCGGTCATGCTCGTGTCGCCCGAGGCGAGGAAGGTCTTTCCGTCCAGTTCGAGCACCATCCCGACGCACTCGTCGATGGGGTGGTTCTTGTTGTATGCTTGCACGCCGGTCACGGTGACGCCATGGCTTTCCACGCTGCGGTAGACCTCGGGGGAGGGGTGTACGTCTGCCGCCCGTATGGTCTCGCAGCCCTCGTTGCGGGGCATGAGGTCGACGCTGTTGTGGTCAAAATGCTCGTGCGTGACCAAAATGAGGTCGGCGGGAAGCTCGTAGCCCGTTCCCGCAAAGGGGTCGACGTAGACGGTCGTGCCGTCATCGCACACGAAGCGGTACGAACCGTGTCCCTGATAGAGCATCGTTGCCATGTCTGCCATCCTTTCGATGCCATGCGGCCAGACGTATGCGCAAAGCCGAATGTGTTTGGAATACAGCAATGCTAGTATGTATGCTTTGGATGCTGCAATTCAAGCGCGTGAGGGAGCAGAGATGATTTTCGAGGCGATGATTGCCGACGATGAGGCGCCGGCGCGTGTCGAGCTTCGCAACCAGCTCGAGGACACGGGCCGCGTGAAGGTCGTTGCCGAAGCGGTGAGCTTCCCAGAGGCCGTGGCCAAGATCGTTCGGGGCGGCCTCGACGTCGTCTTTTTAGACTGGGATATCGCAGACCCGTCCTCTCCCATACTCAAAGAGGCGCTTCCCAAGGTGGAGCATCCGCCCCTGATCGTGTTCATGAGCGCGTACGCGGAATACGAGCCCGAGGCGTTTGGCGTCAAGCCGCTGTGCCACCTGGCAAAGCCGACCGACCGCAAGGCGCTCGAGGCCTGCATCAAGACCATCGAGCACCGTCACCTCGAGCTGATTGAGAGGCGCGCACGGTGAAAATCCTCGTTTTCAACGCGGGCTCGAGCTCGCTCAAGTACAAGCTGTTCGATGCGGATATGGTGATGAAGGCCATCGATCGCCCGGTGCTGCCCGAGGGCAAATCGCTGTGCAAGGGCATGGTCGAGAACATCGGCACGGACAACGCCCACTTCATCAATATCAACGAGGCGGGCAGGACGTTTCGCACGGTCGAGGCAAAGACCTACGACCAGGCCATGGATCTCGTCATGAAGGCGCTCACCGAGCTTTCGGGCGCACCGCTCGAGGAGCTCTCCGAAGTCGACGCCATCGGGCACCGTGTCGCCCACGGCGGAGACGCGTTCAACTGCTCGGTCGTCATCGACCGGCACGTCATCGACGTCATCAAGCAGTACTCCGAGCTCGCGCCGCTCCACAACCCCTACGCGCTGCGCGTCATCGAGCGCTGCAAGCAGCTCATGCCGCGCGCCATGCAGGTGGCCGCATTCGACACCGCCTTCCACCAGACGATGCCGCGTCGCACCTACATCTACCCGATTCCGTACCGTTATTACGAGAAGTACAACATCCGCAAGTTCGGCTTCCACGGCATCTCGCACAAGTACGTGTCGCGCCGCGCCGCCGAGTTCTTGGGGGAGGACCTGCGCTCGCTCAAGATGATTACCTGCCATCTGGGCGCGGGCGCGTCGATTTGCGCCATCGACCACGGCTACAGCATGGATACCTCAATGGGCTACACGCCGCTCGACGGCATCATGATGAACACGCGCTCGGGCTCGGTCGACCCCGCCATCATCACGGCCATCATGGAGAAGGAGCATCTGAGCCCGCACGAGATGGACCGGATCCTCAACCGCGAGTCGGGCTTTCTGGGCATCTCCGGGACCTCGGGCGACCTGCGCGACCTCAAGGAGGTCATCCGCCATGGCGATCAGCAGGCGGAGCTCGCCTACGACATCTTCCTGTTCTCGATCCGCCGCATGATCGGCGCCTACGCCTTCGAGCTGGCGGGCGTGGACGCGATCGTCGTGACGGCTGGCGTCGGCGAGAACGACGCGTACGCCCGCAGGCTGATCTTCCGCGGCCTCGAGCCCTTCGGCATCGAGATCGACGAGAACCGCAACTACGCCAAGGACAACGTCGAGCGCCTCATCTCGACGGACCGCGCCGCCGTGAAGATGCTCGTCATCCCCACGGACGAGGAGGCGGAGATCGCGCGCGACGTCGAGCTCATCGCCAACGGCGTCGACCTGTCCGACCCCTGGGCGTACTAGTCCATTTCAATCTTTCCATAAGGATGTGAGCATGACGAGAGAATTCGACGTGGTCATCATCGGCGCGGGGCCCTCGGGCATCTTCTGCGCCTACGAGCTCATCACGAAGCGCCCCAAGCTCGAGATCCTGGTGATCGAGAAGGGGCGCTCCATCGAGCGGCGCTCGTGCCCCAAGCGCCAGACGGGGCGCTGCATGGGCTGCAACCCCTGCGCCATCACGACGGGCTTCGCGGGAGCGGGCGCGTTCTCTGACGGCAAGCTGTCGCTTTCGCCTGATGTGGGCGGCTGGCTGCCCGACATCCTCGGCTACGATGCCGCCAACGAGCTCATGCACGACTCGGACGAGATCTACCTGCGCTTTGGCGCCGACTCGCACGTGTACGGGGCGGACAGCGCCGAGCAGATCCGCGAGATCAGGCGCCGTGCCGTGCGCGCCAACCTGCAGCTCATCGAGTGCCCGATCAGGCACCTGGGCACCGAGGAGGGATACAAGATTTACCAGCGCATCGAGAACTACCTCGTCGAGCATGGCGTGCACCTCATGTTCAACACGGCCGTCGAGCAGCTCGTCGTGGAAGACGGCGCCCTCAAGGCCGTCGTCACCGACGAGGGCGAGCGCTTTAGCGCCCCCGAGGTCATCGCTGCGGTGGGGCGCGAGGGGGCGGACTGGTTCAGCCACATGTGCGTCGACCACGGCATCGACGCGGAGCCGGGGCAGGTGGACGTCGGCGTGCGCGTCGAGGTGCGCAACGAGGTCCTCGAGTACCTCAACAACAGCCTCTACGAGGCAAAGCTCGTCTACTATACGCCCACCTACGACGACAAGGTCCGGACGTTTTGCACCAACCCGGCCGGTGTCGTGGCGACCGAGTACTACGACGACGGGCTCGCCGTGGTGAACGGGCATGCCTACAAGTCGGACGACCTCAAGACCGAGAACACGAACTTCGCGCTGCTCGTCTCGAAGCGCTTCACCAAGCCGTTCCACGAGCCCATCGAGTACGGCAAGCACATCGCGCGGCTCTCCAACATGCTCTCCGACGGGCGGATTCTCGTGCAGACCTATGGCGACCTCAAGCGCGGGCGCCGCACCGATGCCGAGCGCCTGCGCCGCAACAGCCTGCGTCCGACGCTCGTGGACGCGGAGCCGGGCGACCTGTCGCTCGTCTTTCCGCATCGCATCATGACCGACATCGTCGAGATGATGGGCGCGCTCGACCACGTGGCACCGGGCATCGCGAGCGACGAGACGCTGCTGTACGGCGTCGAGACGAAGTTCTACTCCAACCGCGTGCTCGTCGACACCTCGTTTCGCACGAACGTGAAGGGGCTGCGCGCGATAGGGGACGGGGCGAGCGTCACGCGCGGTCTGCAGCAAGCCTCTGCGAACGGCCTCGCCGTGGCACGTGCGATCCTGTCGGGCAACTGACACGCACCGGCGCCCCCGATGCCCCGCGCCCATGCGGGCTACACGCCTCCGGCCTCCTGCGACGGCCCGGTATGCGGGCACGAAAAAGCCCTTCGAGCAGATGAACTGCATCCCAGTTCTTGGACGGGCTAATAAGCGGCCTAAGCCGCACACGGG
>ERZ780226.940-NODE-940-length-24249-cov-6.724312_pt1 | contig 24249 bp, 25 predicted proteins | sample MGYA00511165_ERZ780226 | MGnify/ENA primary metagenome ERZ780226 (study PRJEB29588, sample SAMEA2152373) | human gut metagenome | biome: human gut; feature: human-associated habitat; material: faeces | place: Denmark | collected 2008/2010 ...
TTTTTATTTGGCACCTATTGTATAATGCGGATTTTGGTATTTATGCGGTGTTGCCCTAGGGCTTAATCAAGCCTCCGGCTTAGCCGGAGGCTTTGATTCTATTTGTTATTCCGGAATATACGCCCCAATCGCAGCATCCAGGCGCTGCATCTCCTGATCCGTCAGCGACCATTCAAAGCCCATGCAATCTTCGATGGCGTGGTGCTCACTGCGTACACCGCACAAGGAAGTCGTAACGAACGGTTTCTGGGCGTTCCAGTTTACAGCCACCTGCGCCGGTGTCGCGTGGTGTGCCTTGGCAATGTCATCCATGACGAGCAGTAGCTTCTGGATCCGGGAGAACTTCGGCTCACGGAAATAATCGTAGAATGTTACGCGCATATCGCCTTCTTCAAACTTCGGAAGCGTCCGGTATGCGCCCGTCAGAATGCCCGCGCCAAGCGAACCGTAGGTCATTGTTCCAATTCCCCGCCCAGCGCACCACTGCATAAGAGCCTCCTGCGACCGGTTTACCATGGAGTAGGGCGGCTCTATCGCGACGATCTGTCCGAATTTCCGGATTTCCGTGATCTGCTCCTGGGAAAAATTGGATACTCCAATATATCGAAGCTTTCCTGCCTGCACCAATTCCTCAAGGGCGCGCATGGTCTCGTCAAACGGGGCGCAATGCTCCGTATCCGGCCAGTGAATGAGCATGAGGTCAATGTAGTCCGTTTGCAGATTCTTCAGCGACTGCTCACATAGGCGGATAACCGTCTCGTACCGGGCATCCTTGACAAAGGGAACCTCTTTGGTATTGTAAACACCGGTTTTCGTCGTCAAATAAACTTTATCCCGTCTGCCCCGGACGGCCTCTCCCACAATGCGCTCCGACTCCCCGAAATGATGGGCGGGGGCGGTGTCCACACTGTTTACGCCATGGTCAAACATGGCGTGCATTGCACGGATGGACGACGTACGATCCGTTTCGCCCCAGTTTGCTCCGCCGATCGCCCAGGTGCCGATGCTCAGAGCAGAAAGATTCATGTCAGATGCGCCAAGCTTATGATACTGCATATCTGTGTTCCTCCATTACAGGCACAGCCGATAGATGTTTTCAACGTCCTTCCGATCCAACTGGACGAAGTTGCCGGTTTTTCCGTGGGGGAAGACATCGCATTCCTGCGCCAACATCGGAATATCCGCCTCGGACGCGCCGATCTCGCCAAGGGTCGTCGGCATACCCAGAGAGAGATAGAAATTCTTCTGTTTCTCAATACCCTCCAGGATCACACGCTCCGGGTGCAGCTCGTCATTCTCCACGTTCCAGACCCGCGTAAAGTAACGCACGAAGCGTGCCATATCGTGCTTGTAAACGTACTTTATCCAGCCAAGGGTGATGACTCCGCAGCCGGCGCCATGCGCCGAGCCGAAATGCGCACTGATGGGATGCTGAATAAAATGCACTGCCAGATCCATTGTCCTGCCACAGCCGCAAATGCCATTGTGCGCCAGAGTCCCCGCCCACATCAGCGCGGCGCGTGCCTCATAGTCGTCTGGCTGCTTCATGACCCGTGGCGCATTTTGCAGGATAGCCTTGAAGATTGCCTCGCACAGATAGTCCGTCAGGTCGTTGTCGGGGGAATTGCTGAAGTAACGCTCGTGGACATGGGCGATCATATCCACGATACCGCTGGCCGTCTGGTAACGGGGCAGCGTCATCGTCAGCTCCGGATCCATAATGGAGAATACCGGGCGAATAATGTCGCCGCCCATATTCTTTTTCAGGTGGTTTCGTGTAATGATGCTGCTATCGGAACCCTCGCTGCCGGTTGCCGCGATGGTCAGGACTGTTGCCACGGGAAGGGATTTGGGAGCTGGGTTACCCTGCATGTAGCAGTATTCCCACAGGTCGCCGTCAAACAGCGCATCGACGCCAATGAACTTGGCCGTGTCAATGACACTGCCGCCGCCAACCGCAAGGAGGAAATCGATACCCTCGCGGCGTACAATCGCGGTTCCCTCTACTGCCCGTTCATAGGTCGGGTTTGCCTGGATACCGGTGAAATCCACATAGCCGATGCCTGCGGCGTCCAAAGAGGTGATGATGCTGTCGATGAGCTTTACCTCGTGTGGCATATCGGAGCCATAATGCAGCAGAAGAACCTTATGCGCACCGTATTCTTTCAGATAAGCGCCCACATTCTTTTCTTCTCCCCGTCCAAAAATGTACCGGGTTGGTGTATAAAAGCTGAAATTTTCCATAATTGTCTCCTTTTTGCAGTAAGAGTGCGGGAGGCACAATTGCCTCCCGCATACGAAACGTTTGTGCTTAGAGAATGTCGATCCAATCGGCGACGTTGTTCTTGTCAAAGACCAGGGGCTGGCCGACAACGATCTCAGGGCCGCCGTCGGCTGCTTCGGTAACGGTAAAGATCGTAGCCTCATAGCCGTTCCAAGCATCCATTTCCAAGGTGGAGCCAATGCTGCCGTCGAACGTGCCGGCCTTTTCCGCCATCAGCGCACAGGCTGCCACGGCGCCGACACGGGTCAGATCCCACAGTACGATGTAAGGGACGGGGGTGCTGAAGGTATCCTCGCCTTCCTTGGGCATAAAGGACTGGATCTGAGACGGCGCACCACAGCCGGTGACCTTCATATCAGAGCCGGCATCCTTCACGACCTGTGCCGCAGCGATCATGGCAACCGTCGAAATACAGACGATGACGTCGACCTTATCTTCGGCGAGATACGCCTGCGCCTGGGTAGTGGAAACAGTAGCATCGTCGTTGCCATACTTGACATCCATTTCCCGGTTGACCTTACCGGCATACATATCCTTGGCCAGCTCGTTGCGCATACCCTGGATCCAGGCATTCTGCACCGGTGCGTCAATGCTGGCAGTCAGGCAGCCGATCACGATCTCTTCGCCGTCGTACGCAGCAAGCGCCTGCTCCAGGGTGGAGACCATATCGTCGCCGGAGTATTCCAGACGCAGTGCGGCCAGAACGCTCAGCCGGACAAAGTAGGCACCCACGTCCGCGTTGGAAGCCTGGTTGACATTGACTGTACGGAGATCCGGGTTGAGCGCGGCGTCAAAGGAGTTGACGGCGATGCCCGCATTTCTTGCTTTTCTCAAAACTTCGTCAAAGCCGGTCTCGCCGCAGGCATTGACGGAAATTGCGCTTACACCGTGGGCGATCATTTCGTCGATCACTTCCACCTGTTCAGAAACGCCGTATGTAGAAGCGCTCTTTTCTTCAGCCGTGATGCCGTGGTCTTTCAGGTAGCTTTCAAAACCGGCGTAATTCTTGAGCAGATAATCGTCGTAGATCTTGTTGATCATGACGTAGGTACCTGCGTCACCGGTCGCTTCGGCGCTGGGTGTTTGGGCGTCGGCGGCTGTGGTGGGGGCCTTGTTTGCGGAACATGCCACAAGGCTCAGGAGCATACAGAGTGCGAGGAGCAGGGTGATACTCTTTTTCAACATGTCAGTTACCTCTTTCGTTTTATTTTACCGCAGAGCGCGGCTGATTACGACTTTTTCCTGTTGGCAAGAACCACGGCCAGAACCAGAATGACGCCGGTGAACATGCTCTTGCCGTTGTCGTTGATGCCGAGAAGTCCCAGCGCGTAGGTCAGCGTGGAGAAGATGAACACACCGATCACGGGGCCGGTCATCTTTCCTCTGCCGGCTGCGATCCCGCCAAGGGCGGCAACTGCAATTGCATTCATTTCCTCTCCGGTGCCCATGGTGGAGTTAAGTCCTCCGCCCATACGGCCTACGTAGAAAATCGACGCAACGCCGGCCATCAAACCCATGATCATGAATACGATCAGCTTCGTACGCTTCACATCAATGCCCGAAAACTCACTGGTGACCGGGTTGCTGCCGATCATGTAGAGGGTACGGCCAAACTTGGTCTTATGCAGCAGGAAGATAAACACCACCGCCAGCGCAAGGAACACCAGCATGGAGATGGGGACTCCCCCGATATCACGCCACATCATCGCCGCGTAGAAGGATGGGAAATGCTTGAGAACATTGACATCCAGAATGATCTTGACCAGACCCCGGTACAGAAGCGACGTAGAGATCGTAACGATGACGGCGGGAAGGCCGACATACGCCACCACAAAGCCATTGAATGCGCCCAGCACAACACCCGTCACCAAAGCCAGAGCAACCGCTATGGCAGGGTTGACGCCGTGGTCGATGCACAGACCGGTCACCATGCCGCAGCAGATCATATTCGCCGAGCAGGATACGTCCACATCCCCCAGTAGGGTCACCAGTGCCATTCCCAGCACCAGCGGCGCCGAGATCATGCCGGACTGGATCATGGAGGTCACGGTCCCTTTGGAAAAGTATAGATCCGGACGGATGGCCGCGACGACGCCGTTGATCAGCAGAAACACGCAGATCAGGATGAATTCCCAGCAGTGAAGCAGTCCGCCGATTTTTAATTTTCTGTTCAGTGCAGCTTCTTTCACAGCAGCGCCTCCTGTTCTTTCAGTTCCTGTAAATGTTCACGCTGTGCCAGCGATTTGTTCAGAACCACCGCCACCAGAATGATCAAGCCCTGGATTGCGTCCGACCAAAGATTCATACCCGGGAGCATGCTGAGGAAGGAATTGATTACCGCAATCATCATGACCGACAATACCAGTCCACTAACCTGCCCCTTTCCGCCTGTTACGCTCGCTCCGCCTAGAATGCTGATGGCAATTGCCGTCATCTCATATCCGTTGGCCGCTTGATAATTGACGGTAGCAAAGTTTGCGATATACATAACGCCCGCAAATGCGGCCAGAAAGCCGGAGATCATGTACGCCGTGATGGATATTCTTCCGGTATTCAGGCCTGCGATCCGTGCCGACTCCATATTGCTGCCGATCGCGTAGACGTGCCGTCCAAGCATCGTGCGGCCAAGGAAGATCGCCGCCAGGATCATCACCACGACCGCATACCAAAGGATTGCCTGAAATCCGAGAAGTTTTCCCGTCGCAATACTCTGGAATGAATCGGAGACCTGATGCGGAAAAATATACGCGCCGTTAGATACCAGAAAAGCGCATCCTCGAATGACATATTGCGATCCGAGGGTAGCAATCATGGGATTCATCTTCAGCTTGTAGACCAGAAGGCCGTTTACCGCACCGCAGGCAACACCGATTGCCAGGCTGATGAGAACCCATACGATCGCCGGCGTGTCCGGGTGATTCATCTGCTGGACTGCGGAGAAGCACGCCATAAACGACAGAATGGCAGGCCCCGACAGATCGATGGCGCCGGAAATGATGACGGTAAACTCCGCCACGGCCAGGAATACGTAAATGCAGTTGTTGCGCAGCATGGAAATAATGGTCGAAGGGACAAACAGCTTCGGTGTGATTCCCGCCGCCAGCGCCAGCATGATGAACAGGCCTGCCAGCAAGCCGCTGTTTCTGCTGCGCAGAAGGGACTTTACAGAATTCTTCACGCTTCTACACCGCCTTTCTTCATCAGCGCCGCCTGGAGAAGCTTCTCCTGCGTCACTTCGTCCTTCCGATACTCCGCCGTGATCCGGCCGGAACTCATAACATACACCCGGTCAGCCATACCGATGACCTCCGGCATTTCGGAGGAAACCAGCAGAACAGCGCAGCCTTTTGCTGCCAGATCGTTGATAATGCTGTAAATAGAGAATTTCGCACCTACGTCAACGCCCTTTGTTGGCTCATCCAGCAGCAGAACCTTCAGGTCACAGTTGAGCAGCTTCGCAAATACGACCTTCTGCTGGTTGCCGCCGGACAGCGACGACGGCGGTGCGCTGATGCTCGATGCCTTGAGCTGAATGCTGCCGCAGAGTTCCGATGCCCGCTCCTTTTCCACCTTTACATCCAGCACAGTGCCGTGCAAGCAGCGGTTCAGGTTTGCCGCGGAAACGTTCTGATAGATCGGGTGGTCTTCAAACAACCCCTGCCGCTGACGATCTTCCGGGAGAAGACCAATGCCGCAGGCGAAGGCGTCCCGCGTGGAGCAAATCTGGATGGCTTTGCCCTCCATGAATATCTCGCCCTGATTTGCCGGCACGATGCCGAACAGACTTTCGCAGACCTCGGTACGTCCGGCGCCGACCAGGCCGGTAAGGGCGACCACCTCGCCCTTGCGGACGTGGAAGGAAACATCCTTGAATTTTCCGAGACGGCTCAGGTGCTTCACTTCGAGGACATCCTCCCCGATCTCTGCCTGCCGGGCAGGATACATCTGATCCAGCTCCCGCCCAACCATATGTCCGATGAGTGCCTTTTCGGTGATCGCGTTGATCTCCCAGGTGCCGATGTAGTGGGCGTCGCGGAATACGGTCACGCGGTCAGCCAGGCGGTACATGTCCTCCATTCTGTGGGAGATGAAAACAATCGCAACGCCCTTGGCCTTCAGCTTTTCCACGATGCCGTAAAGCTCCTCACATTCGTGGGTCGTAAGGCAGGCCGTCGGTTCATCTAGAATCAGAACTCTAAGCTCACGGGAGGTAGCCTTTGCGATCTCCACAAGTTGCTGCTCTGCCACGCTCAGAGAGGACATCTGCCGCTTGACATCCAGGGACGGACTCAGAGGCGCCAGAAGCTCCTTTGCGCGGCGGCGCATGGATTTCCAGTCGTAAAGTCCCAGCTTCGTACGCAGTTCCTGCCCCATGAAAATATTCTCTGTGACGGTAAGATCAGGGAATGCCGTTGCATGCTGATAGACCGCCGCGATGCCAAGCACCGCAGAATCCTTAGCAGAACGAAACTCCGCTTTCTCTCCGTTGAACAGGATCTCTCCTGCGTCCGGCACATAAACACCGGTCATGGTTTTAATCAGCGTGGACTTGCCCGCACCGTTTTCACCCATGAGCGCATGCACCTCTCCGGGGCGAAGCTGAAAGCATACCTGGTTCAGCGCCGTAACGCCGCCAAAGCGTTTTACGACGTCTTTCAGTTCCAAAATGTACTCACTCACTGTGTTCACTCCTCGTCCGGAATCAGAATTACCTTTGCCGCCTCCTGATTCTTGGTCATTTCAAAACCCTTTGCATGTTCCCGCATGGGAAGCGTCAGAGAAATGATCGACTTCAAATCCAGCCGCCCCGCCCTTGCCAGCGCCAGGGAATTTCTCCAGGACTCCTGATTGTAGCCCATGTGACCCATGATACGGATGTTTTTCAATGCGAACGCATCCAGACTGGAGCCATACGGGCGGGTATTCATGCCGATACGGACGAGTGCGCCCTCCGTACGAAGCATGGCAATCGCCTGATCGGTGATGATGGGAACGCCTGCCGCGTCGATCACCAGGGCTACACCGTCCTCTCCCGCTTCGCGCTTGACGGTCTGCACAATATCCTCCTCTTCATCGGAGGCATAAAAGACATCCGCGCCGTATTTCCTCGCAATCGCTTCCCGCTTCGCCCGGTCTGCGTGCATACCGACGGCGATCACCTTGGAAGCTCCGCCGATGTGCGCCTGGGCAATCGACATCAGCCCCAGAGCGCCGACGCCAAATACGACCACGATCTCGCCGGGCTTCAGGCCGCCCTGCTGGACGACGGCGTTGTATCCGTTGGCCGCCGGATCCATCAGCGTGGCTTCCTCAAAGCTCAGCTCCTCCGGAATCTTCCAGAGACAATTCTTGTACATCTGCAGCAGCTTTCCGGGGATCTTCACATACTTCGTAAAGCCGCCGTCCATGGTCACGCCAAGGGTGCCGCGGTTCTCGCAGGCAACGAAATTGCCCCGGGAGCATGCCGGACACCGGCCGCAGGCGTCGCCGGTGTTATCCGAGACGACGCGGTCGCCCACATGCCAGTAAGGATCGACATTCTTTCCCATTTCGGCAATCACGCCGGAAAACTCATGCCCCATGACATAGGGCATTTTCCCCAGGGGATCCATGCGCCCAAAGTAGAAATGCAGATCGCTGCCGCAGATGCCGCAGGCTTTGACCTCCAGAATAATGTCATCGTCTCCGCAAATAGGCTTTTCGACGTCCCGGTATGCGACCTGACCCTTTCCTTCCAAAACAACTGCTTTCATTTTTGCTGCCTCCTACAGTATCTCGTTGATTTCAAGATTTTCTCCATCCGGCCCGTGGAATGTCGCATACCTGCAGCCGTTGGGCCCGGTTCCGGGGTCGAATACGATTTCCCCGTTAAACACAATGCCCTTCCGCTCCAGCTCCGCCTTTACGGATTCGATGTCCTCCACCGCAATGGCAATGTGGTCAATGCGGCCGCTGTTTTCTATCTCCAGACCGGGTACGTGAATGGCTTCAATGACCAGAGTCCCCAGCTGGAAGAAATTGATTGTGACGATCTTGTTGTTCTTTTCATCCTGAATGCAATTGTAATACAGGATACTCATTCCAAGCAGATCCCGGTAGAACGCGACACTTGCCGCCATATCGGAAACCATCAGGCCAATATGACCTACTCCAATCATCTTCCCCATAAGCGGCAACCTCAGCATTCAATGACGATCTTTACAACGTCCTGCTTGTTGTGCAGCGCACATTCGAAGGCCTGCTGCGCCTGCTCCCAGGGGAAGACCTTCGTCACGATCTGCTTGACGTCCACACGCCCGGAAGCAACCGCTTCCAGCGCTGCCGGGTAGATGTTGGCATAACGGAAAACGCTGAGAATGTCCGCTTCCTTCATGCCGATCTCAAAGAAATCATAGGCGACCGGGACATGCACCTGACCGACCTGCACGATTTTGCCGCTGCGTGCGACCAGACCGCCTGCCACAGCCGTCGTTGCCGCAGCGCCTGCCGTTTCAAAAACATAGTCCGCTCCGCAGCCCTGGGTCAGCTGCATCAGGTATTCCTTCAGATCGGTGTTCTTGGAATTGACCGTGTATTTTGCGCCCAGCTGCTTTGCCATTTCCAGGCGGTTATCGAACAGGTCTGCCACGACAATGTTGTCGATCCCCCGCGCCTTCAGGGACAGCAGCGTCACCAGGCCGATGCAGCCCGCGCCCAGGATCACAGCGAGGCTCCCCAGCTGGGGATCTGCGCGCTTCACGGCATACATGCCGACTGCCAGCGGCTCCAGCAGCGCACCCTCCATTGTGGAGACATGATCCGGCAATTTATAGCACCATGCCTCGGGGTGACGGACGTAACGGCTCATTGCGCCGGAATGAAACGGCGGTGCCGCCATAAAATCCACATCCGGGCAGACGTTATAATGGCCTGAGCGGCAATATTTGCATGTCCCGCAGGGAACGCCCGGCTCCAGAGCAACACGGTCGCCGACCTTCAGATGCTCCACGCCTGCGCCGGTCTGTACCACAACACCCGCGCACTCGTGGCCAAGAATGATGGGAAGCTCAAAATCCAGTGCGCCATGCATGGTATGCTCCGTAAAGAACGCAACATCCGAGCCGCATACGCCGATGTGCCTGATCTCCACCACAACGTCTTTGTCGCCGGGGGTGGGCATCTGACTGTCACGATACGTGAACTGCTGGTCGTGCACCAGATAAATACTTTCATTTTTCATGGGTTTTCTCCTCCACTTTTCAGCACTGAATCCAGTTGGGCGCGGCTGCGAATGCCTGTCGATGCGCCGTCAAACTGAATGGCGATGGATGCCGCCGCGTTGGCGTACCGACAGCAGTTCTTAAGATCCTGTCCGTCCATCAGTCCCGTAATAAATCCGGCCGCAAAATTGTCTCCGGCTCCCGTAGTGTCCTTGGCCTTGACGAGATAAGGGGGAACCAGAATCGCGCCTTTCCTGTTTGTCGCCAGACAGCCTTGCTTTCCGACCTTAATCACCACGCAGCCGACGCCGTAGTCCAGAAGCGTCTTTGCCATCTCCTCCGGATCGTCCTTCCCCGTCAGCTTGGCGGCCTCGTCTTCGTTGGGGAAGAAATAGTCGATGTACTGCCATACCTCCCGGAAGGTCTCCAAATTGCTGACCCCTTCCGTCCACATCATATCCGTGCAGACGATGCTCCCGTTGGCTTTCGCTTGCCGGGCTACCTCCAGCACCTGCTGGGGTTTGTCCAACGGCGGCATAAAGAGGCTCGCCAGGGAAACAACCCTTGCCTTCGGCATGGTAGCCGGGTCGATCATAAAACGCAGGGAATCGCTCAGGCCGGCGTTGATGATGCTGCGCTCCGCATCCTGAAACACCACCGGGCAGGCGATCGTAGTATCGCTGTCCTGCATCTGATAAGAAAGGGAATAGTCGATACCGGCTTCATCCAGTACCGCTCGAATGAATTTGGCTGCGCCGTCATCCGCAAGACCGGTCAGCAGCTTTACGCGATTGCCCAGATGCTTGAGTACATATGCCTCATTCATTGCGTCGCCGCCGATCCACATGGTGATCTTCTCCGCCGGAATGCCCTCTCGAGAACGGTCGATCTCTCCAAGCCCGCGAATCAACACATCAACGCAGCAAAAACCAATACAAAGTACCTCTTGTTCCATGCCGCCTCGCTTATTTCCAACCAAACACCGCGATTTCGTGCTTTACAAGCTGAATGATTGCCTTGCTCTGCTCACCGGTGATCTGCATCATGTGAATGGGCTTGTCCCCGCTGGCACGGACAAATTCCCGCGCGCGGTTTGCCGCGTTCATCGACATCTCGGTAAAATAATTGATCTTGCGAATGCCGCCGGCAACCACGTTCTTGTAATCCTGTTCTGAAAGACCGGAGCCGCCATGAAGCACCAGGGGAATCTCCAGCTTTGCGTGAATGTCCGCCAGACGCTGTAAATCCAGTTTAGGAGTACCCTTGTAGATTCCATGCACCGTTCCAATGGCAACGGCGAGGCAATCCACGCCGGTCTGCGCCGCGAAATCGACCGCTTCTTCCACCGTCGTGTAGTAGCTCTCGTCCGCCTCTAGGCCTCCTTCTACCAGCGCGCCGGCCTCTGCACCGCCCACATGCCCGATCTCCGCCTCTACGGTGATGCCGCATGCGTGCGCCGCTTCCACGACCTTCTTTGTAATGGCGATGTTTTCCTCCATGGGGAGGCTGGAGCCGTCAAACATGACGCTGGTAAATCCGGCGTTGATTGCCTTGATGCACTCCTCATACGACGCGCCATGGTCAAGGTGTACCGCCACCGGAACGTTTGCACTGCGTGCCATCTCAACGGTCAGGCGAAGATACTCATCCGGACGGTGCTTATCCAGTGTCGTTCCCCATGGGATCATCAGAATGAGGGGAGCGCCCATCTCCTCGGACGCTTGGATAAGGCTCTGGGTCACCATCAGATCTGTTGTTACAAATCCTCCCAGTGCATACCCGCCTTTTTCCGCGTCCGCAAGCAGCGCCTGCATTGTTACCAAAGACATTAACGATCATCCTTTCTTTCTCATCAAAGCGTGTCGTCGCTTCGTAATTTTATTTCGTGAAATTAATATAGCATCTTTTTTCGCAATTTTCAATTAATGAAATTTACAAGAATTGACTCGTGCATTTGGTGATTCTACATAAATTCTTCGTTATTCCCAAGAAAGTGCTTGAAATTTTCAAAATATAAAACTATAATGGTCCCATCAAAGAAAGGCATACAGTATTTTCATTGATTCAATTCTAAAAACGGTGAGGATCTCCTTATGGCAGCTAATTCTCGAAACATATCCGTTCTCCCTGAGAACGGCGGACGCAACGCATCCGATATTCAGGCTTCCAATCGCCAGCTGATCCTGCGTCTGATTCGTCAAAACGCCGTAATTTCCCGAACAGAGCTTACGGAACGCAGCGGTCTGAAGCCCGCAACCATTACGCTGATCGCCAACGAGTATCTGAAAAAGCAGGTCATCGAGGACTGCGGCCTGATCAGCGGGAACAACGGCAGACGGGTCAAGGGTGTCCGTATGACAGAAAATGTCTACTGCACGATCTCCATTCGCATTACCCACTCTTATTACGCAATCGGACTGTACGCGCTGGACACCGGCTGTATCACCGTCGAAAAGACATCCTTCTCTTTGCAGAGCGATTTTCGCCGGATATTGGATGATATCGCCGACAGCCTTCAGCAGCACATCCTTATGGCAAAGCAGATGCGGATTCTGGGTGTTTCCGTCGGGGTGAGCGGCCCATTTGACTTATGCAATGACAGGTTCTACTATACGGGCGACCCATCCCAGTCCAAGATTGACCTGAATGACTTTTTCTCACATCTGGTTCCCTACCCGGTATATTTGGGGAAGAGCAGCGATCATGCGGCATACTGGTTGTATGGCGGCGAATTAACCCGTGACATGCAGCAGCAGACCATGTTGGTGGCTCCGCTCAGCGGTACACTTGATGTAAGTATCATGTCAAACGGAAGGTTGTTCCACAATACGTATTCCGGCCCCTCTTTTGTGGATTATCTCTATGTCCGTGACTTGCATGGGAAGCCCTTCCTTGCCTCGTCGCTGCTGTCGATGGACGGGATCATCGGCCATGCACAAGAACTGTTTGAGACATACCCGGATTCTTCGCTTTGCACCCTGTCACAGATCCGTCACCGCGATCTCATTCGTGCTTACACGGAATTTGACCCTCTGGCGCGGCATCTCTATGAAGAGGTGGCCAATGCCCTGGCGCAGGCGCTTCTGGTTTTGGTCACAATTCTCGCGCCGCAGTATATTCTGATTGGTGATGAGCTTCCCCCGACAGAGGAATTCATTGATCTGGTCAAGCAAAAGATACTCCTGTATGCAGAACCGGCTGTGCTGGACAATGTATGTATCACCCTGATGGGCATTGAGCGCACGACCCGGACAGACATCTCTCTGCGCGGTGGCTGCGCCTATGTTATTGACCACGAATTATATCGGGTCGAGGCATAAAGGTCTGCGCCGCGCGGACAGCCCCTTAAGATACAGTCTCCTTTTACCTGGCAAACGCCGTCTTCCCCCATGCGGCTTTCCAAGCCTGTGCAACAAGCCCCATGGTAGTTCATACAGAATCTACCATGGGGCTTTTTCTATAAAATTTCAGTCAGACTTGACAGCTTCTTGAATAAAGCCTATTTCATGTCTTATGAATGCACTGCTATCAGCTCTCTTAGCGCTCTAACCTGCACATGGCAACATCAGTTCCGTATATCCTAATACGCACAGACCGTTAGCTGCCATCCCGCGACGCTGCAGAGGTTCTATACTCTCCATCAACCGATTATTAACACGAACCCATCACCACAGGTTAGTTCTGCCTTGTTCTTGTCCATATTATAAAAGCCACTCAATTCTTTCATCATACTAGGATGCAACAGAACCTCTCCACAGTTTTCCCACCGGCGATTGCTTTTTTCCATTCTCGTCAGTTCAAGCTCCGTGGGATCAGTGGTATAAAAGCGGTGTAATTTGAGGGATTTCAATGCAGAAATCATTGCAATTCTATGGGGATTTCGTTTGTATTCCTACATCATGATGGCATCTGCCGGGGCTGCACTTTATGGTTCGTCGCATTCAACGCTGATAACATGACAGTAATACGCTTTCAGCTTTGGAATACCCTCCGTAAGGATCTCCCAAGTGATCTCCGGATCAACGGTGCCATAACTGTGCGCCACAATATTTTGCATACTGCGGATTTGCCGCCAAGGCGCGTCTGGATGCTCTGCGCGGAATTCGTCAGTCAGCTTCCCGGCCAATTCCCCGCTTTGCAATACGCATAATGCCGCTGCGTTCCGATAGATTGCATCCGTGAAAAATACGCCGTGGTCATTTCCGAAGCATCGGATTATCTCCTCTATCTAGTCGCAATAGTCCACGATATGCTCTAAAATGTTGATATTCCTGTCAAGAGGCTTCATACAGCAGCACCTCATCATAAGAAATAGGATTCAAGAACTTGCTGTCCAAACTTTCTGTTGGGACTAGATTCACAGAGATTCCCAGCGCATCTTCCAAATCAGCAGCAAGTCCGCCCATCTGCAAGCCACGAATTGCGCCCTTGTCGATGCGCAGTTCTATATCACTGTCCTTGTCGGCGTCACCCCGGGCATAGGAGCCGAACAGATAAATGTGGTCTGCTCCATACCGGGCGGCCAAAGTTGCAACAATTTCCCTGATTTCATCAATCGTGTATTGCATATCTGTCCCTCCCTATCATATATTCTACTTCTATTTTACTATTATTTTTACTATAATTATGTGGAAACGGCAACAGACATTTTCAGCACAGAGAAAATTGCTTGCAAATGTGGACGATCTCTTCAGGAATTTCATCAGAAAAAATCGTTTTCATCGTAATCACCCTTTTCTATTTTGGGAATAAGCATCATTATGTTGGAACTGTGGTTATTCGGAAATCTGATACTTTAGTTGTTTGCCAGCGCCTTCTTTGATCGGTAGGTCACATCGACCATTTTGCGAATGGTTAGGATAGTGGTTATATCCATGCAGCATTTGCGGCGTTCCAATTATTCAGCCATTCGGCTTCTGCAATCATTGCAGTCCATAAAGGTGACAGGAACTGTTCAATACCCTTCATCACAATGTGGAAATTTATATCAGCATTTCCCAAAGTCCTTAGGAAGTACCGCCATTTGGTCTGCATATCTTCATCGTCTGCCAAAGCCATGACTCGCTCAAAGCTGTCCTTCTCATACGCTGTGCCACGGTTCTGAAGTGTTTCCTGAATTGCGGTTTGCAATTTGAGACCATCAAAGTCGAAAGTCCGTGATAGATAATAGATATCGTAAAAATCCTTCATTCGTCCGGTTAGTTCCAACCGCTGCAGGATAGCGTCAAACTTCTCTGCGATGGTGCTTTCCAGCGAGTATGTGAGGATTTCCGGCTTTTCATATCCATCAAGCTGGGTCTGGATATTCCGCCGCTGGGGATTGGGAATGATCACATCACCCACGCCAATATCCACATTGAATGGAACGCGGACATTTTTGACGTAGCCTGTGATTTGGGTGCTGACACCGTGGTATTTCCGCTGGATGGCAATTGGTTCCGTTTTTGTTGCCTTGAAGGTCACAAAGTTGTTTCCTGTGTCCACTTCCAGGATTTCAGCAATGATCTCGTCCATCCGGGCAAGATCGTTATTCAGGCCTCGCATAAGGAAGTCAACGTCCACCGTTGCCCGGCTCTCAAAGTTTGTCAGCGTGTAGATGAACAATCCACCTTTCAGCACGAAGTTCTCTGCATACTTAGAACCAGCCAGCCGCCGCAGAAACTCCTCCTGAAGGAAAAGCTGCAGGCATTGCTGATAGCTGATGCCGGAAAACCTGGCCTTGTTTTTCAATCTCGCCAGAACGGACGCAGCAATATCTGCCATTACAGCCACACTCCAATCAAATCTTTCGCAATCTTCTTTACCCGCAGAGGCTCGGCATACTCCATGAGTTTGGGAACACGCTTCTCCGGGTCTGTAATATAGTTTTGGATTGCCTTGTTGAAAATTTCTTTGTCCATTTTATTCCGATACCGCAGGCAATCGCAAATGACACGGTCTTTATCATAAATCCGTATCTCGTGGCCGTCCATATTTCCGCTTGTCAGCCCCAGTTCCAGAACCGCAGGTTCCATGTAATAGGGCTTCACAAAGGGGTAATCGATCCGGAACCGTGATTTTCCTGAATCCTTGCTGACAGCAAGATGCCAATTCCCCGGCGTGCGGTCACTGTATCCATAGTAACGCAGAGCTGTATCCATGCAGAGGATCGCATCCGGGAACAGGCGGATCACGGTTCCAATCTCGCTGAAATCATCGGGGTTGACCCATTGGTAATGGCCGTATCGTACTTTCTCCACGTACCCTGTTTCAATAAGCTGTTGGATATTCTTGTAGTATATTTTCTCCTGTTCCAATTCCTTAGTGCGCATCATGCCGCCGTAGTGTTCGAATATTTTTTTGCAGTGCTGGATATCCATGAGCGCATCTCCGTTTCGACTTTTTGATATTTGGAATATATGAGCGGACAAAGTTATATAAGCTAAGTATAACCATAATCAGAAGAGAAGTCAACTTAGTTGTGCTTACTACCATTGTAATATTTACCGCACTGAGATAATTCCTGATTCACAAATGGGGGTTTAATCCAACAACAGCAATTTATAATTGCGCAGCCGATGACCGAAGGGCATCGTTACTCAGAACGCTGTATTCACCGGGGCTTGGGGCGGGGTCCTCAACAAGCGGAAACCAAGCATTTCCGATAGCATGGAAATGCCTGGTTTTGTACCTTCGTATATACGAAGGCATTGCTTGCGACTTTTGTCGCAGCGAGGTTTATGGTCACTATTGCAGCTTAGATAAGAGCCTCTTTACAAACCCATTTTCAAGCTGTAAGGGGCCAAACGAATAATAGCAAGCAATGCATTTGTAATACAAATGCACAAAACCCATCCGTTCCGCTTTCCGCGGAACGGATGGGTTTCTGCTTGTTGAGGCTCTGCCCCAGACCCCAATAATCGCAGTCTATCCGTCTGCGGCTGCGCGATTTTCAATCGCTTGTTATTTTGCACGAGCAAGGTTTATTCTCGAAAATATTTTCGAATTAGATATTGACATTGTGCCTTCTATATGTTATACTCTCGATACACGAACAAACTTTCTCAACCAACTTGCGATAACAACTTCATATTTTTGTTGACACGTTTTGCATAAAGTTCAACCGCCGGACACGCTGGATCGGTTCCAGTATAGAAGCCGGATAAGAGCCTGCATCCACCAGCTTTGCTGGTGAGAACGAGGACCATCGAGAGGACATGGCAAACAGCTTTCACGCTGTTGCCATGTCCTTTTTTTGCGTCCTTTGGGAGTTTGTTCACCTGCATCTTGAAAAGTGAATACACGGGGATACCTGGTAAATGGGTATCCTGTGACAAATTCAACTGAAGGAGGGAAACATGAGTTACTATCCAGCGTTGAAACAAAGATTGACCTGCCGGGAGGTGGCTCCCCGCTATGGCTTAAAAGTGAATACCTCCGGGACGGCGTTATGTCCCTTCCACGATGAGCACTCGCCCAGCCTGAAGCTCAGCCGGGGCTTTCACTGTTTCGGCTGCGGCGCGCAGGGAGACGTTATTACATTTGTGTCCCGGCTCTTTGGAATTCCACCGGGGGAAGCGGCACAAAAGCTGTCCGCAGATTTTGTGATTCCTGCGGGCGATCACTCCCGAGGCCCTCCGACTGCCCGGACAGAAATGGAAACATGGGTTTCCTATGCGAAGGAAATTCTTCACAGCTACTACGATTTACTGATTGACTGGAAGCAAAGGTATTGCCCAAAGGCGTCGGATGAAGAATGGCACCCGTTGTTTATCGAAGCACTTCAAAGACAGGCCGACATTCGCCAGTTGATTTTTGAATTGGAGTTCGGAACTACGGAAGAAGTGAAAACCGTTTACGAGCATTACAGAAAGATGGTGATAGAGATCGATGAACGAATCCACAGCAATGACACAGCAGGAGATATTTCTGAATCTCAAAAAGAACGGCAAGGACAATGTTCTGCAAACCATTGACAACTGCATTTTCGTTCTGGAGCATGACGAGAACTTGAGGGGAACCATTCGATTCAACGTGCTGACCGAGCGGGACTGCATCGTGGGCGATGTTGGCTGGGAGCGGACAGGCAGTGCCATCACGGAACGGGACATGAGTTATCTCAAACTGTATTTCGAACGGCACTACCATCTGAACCACGAGAAGGCGCTGCGGGATGCCATCCGCATTGTTGCCAATGAAAACCGCTTCCATCCCATTCAGGAATATCTTCAAGCGCTCCGCTGGGACGGGCAGCTCCGCATTCCACACGCCTTGCACAGATTCCTGGGGGCAGAAGAATGCCAGTTCAACACCGAGTGCCTGAAAATTTTCATGCTGGGTGCCATCAGCCGGGTGTTCCACCCCGGCATCAAATTTGAACTGATGCTGTGTCTGGTGGGCAGTCAGGGGGCGGGCAAGTCCAGCTTCTTCCGCCTGCTGGCTGTGCGGGATGAATGGTTCTCCGATGATCTGAAAAAGATCGATGATGACAATGTATATAGGAAAATGCAGGGACACTGGATCATCGAAATGTCGGAGATGCTGGCCACTGCCAGTGCGAAAAGTATTGAGGAGATCCGCAGCTTCATCAGCCGCCAGAAGGAAACCTATAAGGTGCCCTACGACATCCACCCGGAGGATCGGCCGAGGCAGTGCGTATTTGCCGGCACTTCCAATTCGCTGGATTTCCTGCCGTTGGACAGAGCGGGCAACCGTCGTTTCCTGCCGGTCATGGCAGAGCCGGATAAGGCGGAGGTACACATTCTGGAAAACGAAACAGTGTCCCGCGCCTACATCGACCAGATGTGGGCAGAGGCCATGACCATTTACCGCAGCGGGGATTTCCGGCTGTCTCTGCCGAGAGAGCTGGAGGAGGAAGCCCGGAACCGCCAAAAGGCATTCATGCCCGAGGACACTACGAGCGGGCGTATCCAGTGCTTTCTGGATTCCTTTGGAAGTGATGATGTATGTTCCCGGCAGATTTTTGAATTGGGTCTGGGACGCATGGGCGAGCCAAAGCAATGGGAGATCCGGGAGATCAACGACATTATGAACCACACCATCGAGGGCTGGGAGCCGGGTACAACAAAACGGATTCCCGGATACGGTATCCAGCGCACTTGGCACAGAAAGGCTGGGGTAGGAGTGGAGCAGCTGGAACTGCCGGAAGGTTGGTAAGCAGGTATCCTCTATCCCAGTAAACAGCCGGTAAACAAGCCGGTCAACGTATTTTCAAAACCTTCAAATGCCGAAAGAAGGGATACGCCTTAAATTTACTTTGGATTCCTTACTCTTTTCCTTTTGAAGGGAAGATGTAAACAGAGAATTGCAAAACAAAAAACGAGGGTGGAAAAGGCCAATGCCAACCGTACAGAGGTTTTCTTGCGCCCGTTTACACCAGCTTGTTAACAGGCAGAACTGCAATATCAGCCAAAGGGGAAACAAAGGGTTTGGAAAACAGCGAAAATGTTTTCTCTTTGCTGTGAGAAATGCGCCAACAAGCGATGAAGCAAAGAGTGAATCCAATTCGCAGTACGGGAAAGAACTGCACCGGCTGACGAATTGGTTCGTAAATCGCTGCATTCGCCGGGTCAACCTGTGACCCGGACATGGCGAATAAGAAAATGGAGGGATTTTCAGGGCCGAAGGAAATTTACTGGACAGCAGAGTCATCGCATAGAAAACAGAATTTGATTCAGGAGGGAACGAACATGAAAAAAGGAAGAAAAATTAACCGAGTCCGCTGCGACATTCAATCCCACATCATTGCCGCAGGATACACTCAGAAGGAAGCGGTGGAAGCCGGTTCTGCCGAGTATGGATGGAGTGACAGCGATTCCAATTTTTCTGCCAAGCTGAGTGACCAGACCCTGCGCTATCGGGAAGCGCTGGAACTTGCTGATGTGCTGGGCTATGAGATTGTCTGGCAGAAGCGGCGGGAAGATTGACAGGGAACAGGATTCACAAACTAACGTGCGCAGGATTCCCTGCTGTAGAAAGGAGTACGCCTATTCGCATTAAAAAAGGAAACTCTGGGAACAATTCGGAGAAAAGGGGGCAGTAACATGGAAATTATTCAGGATGATGCAAAGAAGCTGGTACAGGTGTGGCTGAGCCGGAAGGAGAGTGGGGACGAGGCTCTGCAAAATCAGTTGAAGCCCATGTATGCCCAGTGGAAGCAGCAGAAATATATGGTGGCGGTATTTCACTCCGGGCAGGAGGACTTGAAGGAGAACACCATGGCCCTGCTGGCGTATAACAAACGGCGCAGTGCGGAACTGGCGGTGCAGCGGGAGAAGAAGCGGCGGACGGCAAACATGGAACGTTAAAAATCTGGCGGGAAGGATCGATCTTTCCCGCCTTTTTTTCTCTTTTTGTCTTGCAATAAGCAAAACCTTGTGTTACAATATTATCTGTAATAGAAAAATTAGAAACAACGATATGGAGAAATAACGATATGAGCGAGGAAATGGTGAACGGCGGCGAAATCCTGCTATACCAGAACGGTGCGGAAAAGGAAGTCGTGAATGTGGTATTTCACGATGAAAACTTCTGGCTGACACAAAAGGGTATGGCAGAACTTTTCGGTGTCAAAGTGCCTGCCATCAGCAAGCACTTGAAGAACATCTTCCTGGACGAAGAATTGGATGAATCCATGGTTGTTTCCAAAATGGAAATAACCACGCCCCATGGAGCTATAGAGGGAAAGACCCAGACAAATGAGGCAAATTTCTACAACCTCGATGCCATCATCGCCGTAGGCTACCGTGTAAACTCCAAAAAAGCCACCCGATTCCGCCAGTGGGCGACGAAAACGCTGAAAGAGTACATCCAGAAAGGAAATAGACCATGACCGAAACCTTTGACATTGCCGGCTATTGCCGCATCTCCGTGGACGAGGAGCTGGACCGGGACAATGTTTCCATTGAAAACCAAAAAGCCATCATCCGGGATTTTGTGAACCGCCGTTTTCCGGGAAGCAGCCTGACCTTTTATGAGGATCGGGACCGTTCCGGCTATACCTTTGAGCAGCGGGATGGCTACCAGGCCATGCGAAAGGGGCTGATCCGGCATCAGTATGACATTCTGGTGGTGAAGGATTTTTCCCGATTCTCCCGGCGAAATTCCCGGGGGCTGGTGGAATTGGAGGATCTGCGGGATGCAGGCGTTCGCATCATTTCTGTGGGAGACAACATCGACTTTCCCAACGATGACGACTGGCTGAAAATCCAGTTTCAGTTTCTCATCAACGAAATGCCCGTTACCGACACCAGCAAGAAGGTGAAGAACGTCATCCGGCGGCGGCAGGCCGACGGGAAATGGCTTTGTGCAGCCCCCTACGGCTATATCATCAACAGGCAGAAAGAATTTGAGATCGTCCCCACGGAAGCGGAGATCGTCCGGCAGATTTTTGACCTGTACAACAACCAGGGCTGGGGCTACAAGAAAATCGCCAACCACCTGACGGAGCAGGGCATCCCCACCCCCCGGATGTCGGAGCAGATGCGCAAGGAGGCGGCGGGGGAACCCACCAGCCGGAAAACCAAGGCCGCCTGGGCCATCGTCACGGTGCAGGGGATTTTAGACAATGATTTTTATATCGGTACTTTCCGTCAGGCCAAATACACCCGAGCCAAGATCAACGGCAAGGATGTGAAACGGGACGAGGAGGAACACATCGTCATTGAGAACCACCACCAGCCCATCATTGACTACCGCACCTTTGCCACCACCCGGGCCCTCCGGGAGAAGCGTTCCACCGCCAATTACCGGGGCGTGAAGAAGTACGACAATGTGTATTCCGGCTTCCTGTTCTGCGGGGACTGCGGCAGCCCCATGTTTGCCATGAGCCGCAGGGATTTGAGTGCCGCCTACACCTGCGGCACCTACCACCGCCGGGGCCGTTCCGGGTGCAGCTCCCACCACATCCGGGTGGACAAGCTGGACGAGCTGCTGAAAATCTATGTGCGGCGGGTCATGGAGCATTCCCATGCCATGCTGGAAGAACTGAACGCCGAACTGGCACGGCAGGATTCCGATGTGGTGGAAACGGAGCAGTCCGCCGACCATCTGGCCCAGGTCATGGAGGAGCTGCGGGAGGAGCTGAAAGCCACCAAGCGGCAGCGCATCCGGGACACGGTGAAGCACCCGGATCAGGAGGAGCTTCTGGCGGAGACCTATGACGAGCTGGAAGCCGACCTGCAAAAGAAAATCGAGGGGCTGGATCACCAGATCGGTATGCTCTCGGACAAGCGGAACACCATCATTCAGGCGGGGCGTGCCGCCAAAACCGCCATGGAGGTATTCGGGGACATTCTTTCCAAGGAAACGCTGGAACGAAACGATTTAGAACTGCTGATAGAGCGCATCGACGTATTCGAGGATCGGCTGGAGATCCGGCTCCACAGTGATGTGGACACCCTGCTCCACGTCAACCAGGGAGACATCGCCGTAAATTTTAATTCCGGCACGGAAAATAGCGAAAATACACTGATCCAGTCCTCTAAAAACCACGAGGACAAGGTTTTCCGTGTCAATGTTATCAGTGACGGTGACCCGTTGGAGATTTATACGGAAAAGGACGGGGGCGTGATCTTCCGTAAGTATTCCCCTATGGGCGACCTGCAGGAGTTCGCTGCCCAGATGTGTGAGTCCATCGGGTCCGCTACCGGGCATATCGCCGCGGTGACCGACCGGGACAGCATTATCGCCCTTTACGGTATCCCCAAGCGGGAGCTGATGGACAAACCCAATTCGCCGGAATTGGAAAAGCTCATGGAACAGCGGAAAAATTACCTCTACAAAAACGGGGACGCCCCCATTCTGGCGGCCGACGGGGAGGAGAAATACCACCTTGGCGCCGCCGCGCCGATTTTGTCTCAGGGCGACCTTATGGGCTGCGTGCTGCTGCTTCTGGGGGAAAACGACAGTCCCCTGCAGGAAGCGGATCAGGGGCTGGTCAAGACCGCTGCCGGTTTTTTGGGAAAACAGATGGAGAACTAGCGATGATATCAGCCAGAACGCGGAAAACGTTCTGGCTGCTTTTTGCTGTGCAAAAGCATAGCAAAATAAAAAATGCGGCATATTCCCGCCGCCTAAGGCATAGCGTATGGCAAGGCAAGGAGGGATGGCTATGGCGGATGAGCATATGCCCCACAAGCTCTGTCTGAATGAGCGGCGGCAGCTGACCATGACCGGGGTGACAGAGGTGGTCAGCTTTGACGATACGACGGTGGTGCTGCAGACCTCTCTGGGGACGCTGATTGTGCAAGGAAAGGAATTGCAGCTGAAAACCCTGTCACTGGAGGGCGGGCAGGTGGAGGTGGACGGCAGTGTTTCCGCGCTGGCCTACGAGGAACCGAGGCAGGCAGCCGGCTGGAAGCGCCGTCTGTTCGGATGACCGCCCCCGCGCTGGCAGCACACCGATTCGTGTGCTGCTGCCTGCTGGGGGCAGCGCTGGGGGTGTATTACGAATTCTTACGTCCCCTGCGTCCACGGTATACTCTTGCCGCGGACGCGCTGTTTCTGACGGGCTGCGTCTGGGTCTGGCTGATTATGAGCTTTCGTGTGTGCAGGGGCGACCTGCGGCTGGGGTATTCCGCCGGGCTGCTGGCGGGGGGGATCGTCTGGGATCTGGCGTTTGGCAGCCTGATCGCACCCATTTTTTCCGGATTCTGGAAATTCGTCAGGGCAATCCTGGGCTTTGCGCTGCTGCCCGCAAAAAAATTTTCCGAATTTGCAAAAATTTTATTTGCATCTGCGAAAAAATGGGTTACAATAAAGTGGAATCATCGTCGGGAAAAACGGCGAAAACGAAGAGGTGAACCCATTGGAACAGAAACGCAGGGGGAAAGTGATTTTCCGGTCAGGCTCGCTGGCACTGAAGATCATCGTGGCAGTGCTTATCGTATTCTCTATGGCGGCGCTGGCAGCTCTGAGGTGGGTACACACCGGCATTCAGGCGCGGACCGGAGAGCTGCGGGACGAGGCCGCCGCTCTGGAACATCAGAACAGCGAGCTGGAGGATAAAATTGGCGAACTGGGCTCGGTGAAGAGCGTAGAGGATATCGCAAGAAGCGAGCTGGGGCTGGCTGACCCCAATACCCTTATTCTGGATCTACAGCCGCAGTCTTAACCTTGTGCATCATTAACTGAAAATAGATGGAGGAATCACAGCATACTATGGAGTTAACCGTTGGAGCCATTTTAGAGGGTAAAGTCAAGTCTATCACCAATTTCGGCGCATTCATCTCCCTGCCGGAGGGAAAGACAGGCATGGTACATATTTCCGAGGTCGCCAATGCCTACGTCAGCGATATCCGGCAGCACCTGACCGAGGGCCAGGACGTGAAGGTCATGGTCATTGGTCTGGAAAACGGCAAGGTCAACCTGTCCATCAAGCGTCTGGAACCCAAGCCCCAGCGTGAGAACGGCGGAAATCGGAACGGGAACTACCGCGGCGCGCCCCGTCAGGACGGCGGCTACCGGCGGGAAAATTCCGCCCCGGCGCAGAACCGCCCCCAGCGCGCCCCCATGCAGCCCGCCGCCCCCAAGACGGCTGACCAGCTGTTTGAGGAAAAGCTGAAGGCGTTCATGTCCGAGTCCGACAACAAGCTCTCCTCCATGCGTGCGGATCACCGCACCAAGAGCAGAAGACGATAAATCAGGCTATCTTGTCCCCGAAGGCTGTGGCCTTTGGGGGCAAGGGGCTTGCCGCCTGCAGGCGGCAAACTCTGCGAGGCTTTTTAGATACGGTAAGGCTGCCTCGGCAGCCTGTTTTTTTGAGAC
>ERZ780226.941-NODE-941-length-24235-cov-8.619686_pt1 | contig 24235 bp, 19 predicted proteins | sample MGYA00511165_ERZ780226 | MGnify/ENA primary metagenome ERZ780226 (study PRJEB29588, sample SAMEA2152373) | human gut metagenome | biome: human gut; feature: human-associated habitat; material: faeces | place: Denmark | collected 2008/2010 ...
CAGTATGAGGGCATTTCCGCCCGGCAGAACCGCGTGTGCCCTTGTCAATCGACGCAATTGAATTTATTTTATCCGGCGCGCCGCGGCTTTTGCCGTGTGCGCGGCCAGTACCGCCGTGGTGAGCGCGCCGACGCCGCCCGGCACGGGCGTAACGGCGCGAACGACGCCATCCGCTTCGGCGAGAGCAACATCGCCGCAGAGCTTCTGCGTCTCTTCGTTATAGTGTATGCCGACGTCGATGACCGTCTGTCCGGCGCGGAAATACGCCGCGCCGACGCTCTCGCGCCGCCCGGCCGCGGCGACGAGGATGTCCGCTTCGCGCGCAAGGCCCGCTGCGTTTTCGGTCTTTGAGTGGCAGAGCGTCACCGTTGCGCCGCGGTGCAGCAGCAGCATTGCCGCCGGACGTCCGACGACGAGGCTCCGTCCGAGCACGACGGCGCGCTTCCCCTCGATGGGGATTTCATAATAGTCCAGCAGCTCCAGCACCGCCTGCGCCGTGCAGGGGGCAAAGCCCTCGTCCGTCCCGGCGTACACCGCGGCGAGAGAGCCCTCCGCCGCGCCGTCCACGTCCTTTTCCGGCGCGATGGCGCGCAGTATGCGCGCCTCGTCCAGCGCCGCAGGCAGCGGGCGCAGCAGCAGTATGCCGTGTACCGATGCATCAGCGCTCAGGGCGCGCAGCGTTTCTTCGAGCGCTTCGCCGGAAGCATTCTCCGGCAGAGAGACGCACCGCGTTTCGATGCCCACGGCGGCGCAGCGCTTCACCGCCGCCCGCTCGTAGGAGAGATCGTCCTCGCGCGCTCCAAGGCGCACAATGGCGAGCATCGGGACAACGCCCTTTTCGCGCAGGCCGGATACGAGCTGCGCCGTTTTTTCGTTGAGCGCGGCAGCAGCGGGCGTGCCGCGGAGAAGCATGCTCATCGCGCGAGCCTCCCGTATACATCGTTATAGATCTTTTCGGTCTGCCGCGCGTACTTATCCACGAGCGCGTGAGCCTTCGCGTCGAGCGCGGCGGCGCGCTCCCGATCCTGCATCAGCCGCGTATTGACGCGTACGTTGATCTCCGCGCCGCGAAGCGCCGCGAGAGCGAGAGCCGCGCCGACCGCGGCGTCCGAGACCGCGATGGGGCTTCCCATGTCGGCAAAGCCGCGCAGCAGCTCCACCGTCCGCCCGGTAAGCTCCAGCACCTCCATCGGCGGCGCGGCGGCGGCGGCGAGGCACGCCTCAAGCGTTTCGGCCCGCTGCGGATCGTCCTTCGGTATCGCATAGGCCTTTGCGAGCGGCGCGAGCGCCGCGGCGTCCTTTTCCACGCAGTCCAGAAGCCGGCCCCGGAGCGTTTCCGCTTCGTCGAGCAGCTCACGCAGTATCGGCTCGACGGCGGCGTATTTTTCCTTTCCGACGGTGAGCTCCCCCACCATGCCGCCGAGCGCGGCGGCGAGCGATCCGGCGAGCGCGCTTGCGCTGCCGCCGCCCGGCACAGACGCCTTGGACGCGAGCGAGGCGGTAAAATCATTCACGCTTTTGCGGAGCATTTCCATTCTTAAAACATCCCCGTAATGACGCCGTTTTCGTCCACGTCGATCCGCTCGGCGGCGGGTGACTTCGGCAGGCCCGGCATCGTCATAATATTGCCCGTGAGCGCGACGAGAAAGCCCGCGCCCGCCGAGACGCGGATCTCCCGCACCGTCACGGTGAAGCCCTCCGGCGCACCGCGTTTTGCCGCGTCGTCCGAAAAGCTGTACTGCGTTTTGGCAACGCACACCGGCAGCGCCCCAAAGCCGAGCGCCGTGAGCCGCGCGGCCTGCTTTTTTGCCTCCGGCGCGAGAACAGCGCCGTCCGCGCGGTACACATTCCGGCAGAGAGCGTCCAGCCGCTCCTCGATCGTGCCGTCAAGATCATAGGCAAAGCGGAACTCGTTTTTCTCCTCGCAGAGCCGCACGACCTCGGCCGCGAGCGCTTCGCCGCCCGCGCCGCCGCGCGCCCACACATCGCTCCGCACGGTCTTCACACCGAGCGCGGCGCATTTCTCCGCCACGAGTGCAAGCTCCGCTTCCGTGTCCGTCGGGAAAACGTTCACCGCCACGACGCACGGAAGGCCGAATACATTCTTGATATTGTCCGCATGGCGCAGAAGGTTCGGAAGGCCCTTTTCGAGCGCTTCGAGATTTTCCGCGCCGAGCGCGTCCTTCTCCGCGCCGCCGTGGTATTTGAGCGCGCGCACCGTCGCCACGATCACGACGGCGTGGGGGCGCAGATCTGCCAGACGGCACTTGATGTCAAAGAACTTTTCCGCGCCGAGATCGGCGGCGAAGCCCGCCTCGGTGACGGTATAGTCCGCGAGCTTTTGCGCCATGCGCGTAGCGAGCACGCTGTTGCAGCCGTGGGCGATATTCGCAAACGGGCCGCCGTGGACGAGCACGGGCGTTCCCTCGAGCGTCTGGACAAGGTTGGGGCAGAGCGCATCGCGCAGCAGCGCGGTCATTGCGCCCTCGGCCCTGAGATCGTGCGCCGTAACGGGCGCGCCGTCATAGGTATACCCCACGATGATGCGGCCGAGCCGCGCCCTGAGATCCGAAAGGCTCTCCGCGAGACAGAACACCGCCATGATCTCGCTTGCCACGGTGATGTCGAACCCGTCCTCGCGCGGGCAGCCGTTCGCTCTGCCGCCGAGCCCGTCCACAACGTGCCGCAGCTGCCGGTCGTTCATATCGACGCAGCGCTTCCACGTGATCTGCTTCGGGTCGATCCCGAGGGCGTTGCCCTGCTGAATGTGGTTATCGAGCAGCGCCGCGAGCAGGTTGTTGGCAGCGCCGATGGCGTGAAAATCGCCGGTAAAATGAAGGTTTATGTCCTCCATCGGGATGATCTGGGCATAGCCGCCGCCGGTCGCGCCGCCCTTGATGCCGAACACCGGCCCCAGCGACGGCTCGCGCAGCGCGGCGAGCGCGTTTTTTCCGCAGCGGCGGAGCGCATCGGTAAGGCCGATGGAGGTCGTAGTCTTTCCCTCGCCCGCGGGTGTCGGCGTGATGGCCGTGACGAGAATGAGCTTTCCGTCCGGCGCGGCGGCCTTTTCGCGCAGCAGGTCGAGAGAAATTTTCGCCTTGTGTCTGCCGTAAGGCTCAACGTATGCTTCGCCGATGCCCGCAGCCGCGGCGATCTCGGAAATATTTTTCAGCGCGCACTTGTGCGCGATCTCGATATCGGTCATCCGGATCCCTCCCCATATACAAACAGAGTTAGTATACAGTATTCCCGTCCTTTTTTCAAATGTTTTCCGCGCAGGAGGCGGGGCTGTCATGCATTTGCATCCGGCAAAAAATCTGTTATAATGCCGTCGGGTGATAGTATGGACACAAAGGCAAAGAATAAGAAGCCATCAGCCATTCAGCCGGGGATGATCCTCTCGCTCGTTCTCTGCGTGGGGCTCGGCGCTGGCGTCGCCTATGCGCTTCCCGAAAACGAGAGCTTTTTCGCCGTGTTCCTCTTCGGGCTTGCCGGGTTCTGCGTCTCCTTCGCCTTGCAGACCATCCTGCACGAGACCGGCCATCTGATTGGCGGACTGCTGACAGGGTATAAATTCTGCTCGTTCCGCATCGGGAATCTCCAATTGCAGCGCGAAAACGGTGCGCTTTGCTTCCGCCGCCTGAAGCTCGCCGGGACGGGCGGGCAGTGCCTGATGACGCCGCCGGAGCCCGTGGACGGGAAAATTCCGGTGATGCTTTATAATCTCGCGGGGCCGCTTATGAATCTGCTCGCCGCGCTTCTCGCGCTCGGCGGGTACTTCCTCTCCGGCGGCGGCAGCATGGGCGCGTCTCTGCTCTTTCTTTTTGCGCTCGCGGGGTTTTATCTCGCGCTCACGAACGGCATCCCGCTCCGGCTCGGGCCGATCGACAACGACGGCAAAAACGCCTTCTCCCTGCGCCGCGATCCGGAGGCCATGCGCGCCTTTTATCTGCAAATGGCCGTAAACAGCCGCCAGACGGAGGGCGAACGCCTGCGCGATATGCCGGACGAATGGTTTGTCATGCCGTCGGACGAGGCAATGCAGAACGCCCTTGTCGCCGCGACCGGCGTTTTCTGCTGCAGCCGCCTCATGGACGAGCACCGCTTCGCCGAGGCGCACGAGGCGATGTCGCGCCTGCTCTCCGGCGGGGCGAATCTCGTCGGGCTCTACCGCGCGCTTTTGTTGTGCGACGAGATGTATCTGGAGCTCCTCGGCGAAAACCGCCGCGGCACGGTGGATGCGATGCTCACAAAGCCGCAGCGCCGCTTCATGCGCCAGATGAAGGATTTCCCGAGCGTGCTGCGCACGGAGTACGCCCTCGCCCTGCTGCACGACGGCGACAAAGAGCGCGCCGCCTTGCTGCGCGGCCGGTTGGAAAAGATCGCTGAAACCTATCCGTATCAAGGCGAGATCGAGCAGGAGCGCTCGCTTCTCGCGCTCGCGGACGGGAAAAATCAAAATATCGGATAAGGAGAACGCCATGTCACAGGTAACAAAGCGGGCGCTCGAGCAGTCGCTCAAAAATCTGCTGCTCAAAAAGCCGCTCACAAAGATCACCATCAACGACATTGCCGAGGACTGCGGCATCAACCGCATGACGTTTTACTACCACTTCAAGGACATTTACGATCTCGTGGAGTGGTCGTGTCTGGAGGACGCGCGCCGCGCGCTCGAGGAGAAGAAAACGCACGACACCTGGCAGCAGGGCCTCCTGCAGATCTTCGAGGCCGTGCGGGAGAACAAGCCGTTCATTCTGAACGTCTACCACTGTGTGGACCGCGAGCAGGTCGAGCGGTATCTCCGCCCGCCCGTGGACCATCTCATTCTCGGCGTGATCGACGAGCAGTCCACCGGAATGACCGTCCGCGATGAGGACAAGGCGTTCATCGCGCAGGTCTACGGCTACATTTTCATCGGCATCATGCTCGACTGGATCCGCGACGGCATGACCGAGGAGCCGGAGAAGATCGTTGACCGGCTCGCGCTTCTCATCCACGATTCGATCCGCGAAGCGCTCGCGCGCTTCAAAATTTAAACAAAATCTCCGATTTGATCAAAAACTTTACACTTCGCGCCCCCGTGATAAAACCCTTATCACGGGGGCGCTTCTGTTTATGGTAAATAAAATTCTTTGGGGTATTATAAGGCCATCAAGAGAAAAACAAATCTCACAGGAGGTCAATATTATGTATTACTCTGCCGGAACGTATGAATCCTTCGCCCACCCCGAAAAGCCGGAGGGCGTCGACAGCAAATCCGCCTATATCATCGGCACCGGTCTCGCCGGTCTGACCGCGGCCTTCTATCTCGTCCGCGACGGCCAGATGAAGGGCGAGCACATCCATCTTCTCGAAAAGCACGAGCTTGCCGGCGGCAGCTGCGACGGCTACCGCGACATCACGAAGGGCTTCTATATGCGCGGCGGCCGCGAGATGGACAACCATTTCGAGGTCATGTGGGACGTGTTCCGCGATGTGCCGAGCATCGAGACGCCGAACGTAACGGTGCTTGACGAATACTACTGGCTCAACAAGCACGACCCCAACTACTCGCTCTGCCGCGCGAGCGTCAACTGCGGCGAGGACGCTCACACCGACAAGAAATTCGCTCTCGACAAGGCCTCCGCCATGGCGCTCTCCAAGCTCTTTCTGACCCCGGAGAAGGATCTTGAGGACAAGAAGATCTCCGAGGTGCTGCCCGAGAGCTTCTGGAGCACGAACTTCTGGCTGTACTGGCAGACGATGTTCGCCTTCCAGCGCTGGTCGAGCGCGCTGGAGATGAAGCGCTATCTCTGCCGCTACGTCCACCACATCGACGGTCTGCCTGACTTCAGCGCGCTGCGCTTCACGAAGTACAACCAGTACGAGAGCATGATCCTCCCGCTCGTGAAGTATCTCGAATCCCACGGCGTGCGCATCGAGTACGGCATGGACGTGAAGAACGTCGTCATCGAAAAGCACGGCGATAAGAGAGTCGCCAAGGCCATCGTTTACGTGAAGGACGGCCAGGAGCAGACGCTCGATCTCATTGAGGACGATCTCGTGTTCATCACGAACGGCTGCTGCACCGATACCTCCTGCTACGGCGACCAGACCCATGCGCCCGACCTTTCCGGCATCGAGAACGGCAAGGGCGAGAGCTGGGATATGTGGAAGAACATCGCTGCGCAGGCCGAGAACGGCGAATACGGCAACCCGGACAAGTTCTGCTCCGACGTGAACGCCACCAACTGGATGAGCGCGACCGTCGCCACGGCGAACGAGGAGATCATCCGGCACATCATCAACGTCTGCCACCGCGACCCGCGCGAGGGCAAGGTCACGACCGGCGGCATCGTCACGGTCAAGGACAGCACCGAGAACTGGTACCTTTCCTGGACGATCAACCGTCAGCCGCAGTTCAAGGCGCAGAATAAGGACACGGTGCTCGTGTGGCTGTACGCGCTCAACACCGACCGCCCGGGCAACTACGTCCGCAAGCCCATGCGCGAGTGCACCGGCGAAGAGATCTGCCGCGAGTGGCTCTATCACATCGGCGTGCCCATCGACCGGATCGACACACTCGCGAGCGCAGCGTGCAACACGACGACGTGCTTCATGCCGTATATCAACGCCTTCTTCCAGCCGAGAAAGGAATCCGACCGGCCGCGCGTCGTGCCGGAGGGCGCGGTGAACTTTGCCTTCATCGGCCAGTTTGCCGAAACGCCGCGCGACACCATCTTCACCACCGAGTATTCGATGCGCACCGGCATGGAGTCGGTATACACGCTGCTGAACGTAGACCGCGGCGTGCCCGAGGTCTGGGGCAGCAAGTACGACGTGCGCGAGCTGCTGCGCGCGTGCTACTACGCCATCGATAAAAAGCCTCTCTCCGAGGCCGAGCTGAACTTCGGCGAGCGTGAGCTCATGAAGATCGTGCTCAAGAAGATCCGCGGCACGGACGTCGAGCTGCTGCTCAAAGAGAGCGGCCTCATCGAATAATTCCGAAAAAATCCGCAAAACAGCTGCCGCCGGTCAGAAAATCTGACCGGCGGCTTTTTGCCTTGACACAGGCGTTTGCCGTGTGTTATATAGAGAATATATCTGATTTTAAAAGGAGGGACTACCATGGACAGCGGCAGTAACGGACGAATATGGGGCATGGCGAGACGCATCCCAGGGACTTCGTATGGCCGCGCAGGCCGGTGAAGTCTCTCTTTTCCGCTGCTCACCATTGCCCGGATCGACGTGCGCCGCACGCCGGGCAGCGGTGATATTTTTTTGCCCTGCTCCGGCGCGGTTATCAAAAAATCGTTGAAACGGAGGGCAGAAACATGGAAAACAAAACCGAACTCATGCAGCTCCGCCACCCGGATTACGACCGGGAGCTGACGGAGCTCGTCCGCAGCAATCTCTCGCCAAAGGCGTTCCGCGAGAAGCTGCTCGACTATCACGAAAACGACATCGCCGCCGCGCTCGAAACGCTCACCCCCGCCGAGCGGCAGCGGATCTACCACGCGCTTGACGCCGCGGAGCTCTCGGCCGTGCTCGAATACGCCGAGCCGATGACGGCGTATCTCAATGAATTGAGCCTCCGGCGGCGGGTGAACGTGCTCTCGCGCATGGACGCCGACGCTGCGGTGGACTATCTCAAAACACTCGAAAGCGGCGAGAAAAACACGCTCGTCGAGCTCATGGACGAGCCAAAGCGCCGCGAGATCGCGCGGCTCTGGGTCTACGGCGAGGACGAGATCGGCAGCATTATGACGACGAACTGCATCGTCATCCCCGAGGGGCTGAGCGTCAAGGCCGCAATGCACCAGCTCGTCGAGCAGGCCGCCGAGCACGACAACATCTCCACGATCTATGTTGTGGATTCCGACAACGCTTTCTACGGCGCGATCGATCTCAAAGACCTCATCATCGCGCGCGAGGGCGACCCGCTCGCGGAGCTGATCGCGACCTCCTACCCCTACGTTTACGCGCACGAGCGCATTGAAGACGCGCTGCCGCGCATCCAGGACTATTCCGAGGACTCCATCCCCGTGCTGGACGAGGAAAACCGGATGCTCGGCGTCGTAACGGCGCAAAGCCTCATCCAGACGGTGGATGACGCGCTGAGCGAGGACTACGCCCGGCTCGCCGGTCTCTCCGCGGAGGAGGATCTCAACGAAACGCTCGTGCAGAGCGTGCGCAAGCGTCTGCCGTGGCTGCTCGTGCTGCTGGGGCTCGGGATGGTCGTGTCGAGCGTCGTCGGCCTTTTTGAGAGCGTCGTGGCGCAGCTCACGCTCATCGTGTGCTTCCAGTCGCTCGTGCTGGATATGGCGGGCAACGTCGGCACGCAGTCGCTTGCCGTCACGATCCGCGTCCTTATGGACAGCGAAACGACCGGCGCACAGAAGCGGAAGCTTGTCTGGAAGGAGGCGCGCGTCGGACTTATGAACGGCGCGATCCTCGGCGCGGCCTCGTTCGCGCTCATCGGGGCATATCTTCTGCTGCGCGGCGAAGCGGCACTCATGGCGTTCGGCGTTTCGGGCTGCATCGGCATCGCGCTCATCGCGGCGATGCTGCTCTCGAGCATTTCCGGCACGGTGATCCCGATCTTCTTCAAAAAGATCGGCGTCGATCCCGCCGTCGCCTCCGGCCCGCTCATCACGACCGTCAACGACCTCGTCGCAGTCGTATCATACTACGGCCTCACCTGGCTGCTGCTCATCGAATGGCTCCATCTGGCATAAAAACGCTCCCTGCCCGGCTCCGGTGAGCATTCACCGGAGCCGGGCAGGAAGCGATCGTTATTTAAAGCCATTTATTTTGCGGAGAGAAGTGCATGTATATTTTTCCCACGGTGAACCGGTTTGCGGTCGATCCGCTGCAGATGCCGTCCGGTTTTCCGGGAGGATTCCGTATTTTTTATTTGCCGATCTGCTGCAGAACAAGCTCGGCGATCGTGGCGATGAATTCGCCGTTCGTGGGTCTGCCCGTGCTGCCGGAGAAGGCACCGCAGAAGATCTTTTCCTGCACGTCCTCGTCGCCGCGGTTCCATGCAATGTCGATCGCATGGCGCATCGAGCGTTCTACGCAGGACGGCGTGGAGGAGAACTTTTTCGCCACCGTCGGATAAAGCACTTTCGTTATCCCGGCGGTGGGGTCCGCGTCGCGGATCGTGAAGAGAATCCCTTCACGCAGATATTGATAACCCTTGACATGCGCCGGTACGCCGATCTCGTGGAGAACGTCGGTGACGGCGCTTTCCAGATGTGCGGGCACCGGAGCCGGCGCGGCGACAGCCGCGGGAGATTTTCCGCCCGCTTTTGCGCACTGCCGCAGGCACTGCATGAGCGCGCGGTGTCGCAGGGCTTGGGGATAAAATATGCCGCGCCGAGCTTTGCGCACTCGGCAACGACGGCGGCATTGACAAATCCGGTGAGAACGAGCACCGGCGGCGCATCCTCCCGTCCGGCAAGCCGGCGGAGAATAGCGAGCCCATCAAGCCGCTGCTGGATGAGGTCCAGCAGCACAACATCCGGGCGTGCCGTCTGGATCAGGGAAAGGGTCTCCAACCCGTCAGATGAAACACCGGCCGCTTCCATGTCCCCCTCCCGAGAAAGCGCCTGCGTCATTGTTCGTTGGAAATCCGGGTCTGCGTCGGCGATCAGCACTTGAAGTTTCATAATATCGCCTCCATATCGATTTTTTCTTCAGCTGATCAATTACCCGATAAAAATAGCACATTTTCTGTCCTGTTTCAACAAAACCGCCATAAAGATGCCGTTAATTCGTTCGACAGAATTCGACAGAGTAAGCGACGCCGGAACCGAATCGAGGGTGAATCCCCGTCCTGGATCTCAAATGAGGATATCGGGATCATTCAGGCATCGGACAGTGAATACTTGAAAATCAGCTTGTCTTTCGTCTTATTCGATCTCCCACACTATGGTGACGGTATCAGAAACATCGATATCGTCAGGCTCAATATCCAGATCATAGGCTTTTTCGGTCATCGGCTGTTCACAGCAGTCCATCTCCAAGTCGCCCATCGGTTTGTACTCAAAATTGATCTCGCACCAGGAGTAGTCGATGCTCTGGATATCTTTCAGCTTGACGCCGCCGGCCTGGGTCAGAACCGCAGCCTTTTTCTTGGCATCGGTGACGGCCTTCCCGAGCAGCAGGTTCTTTGCGGCTTCCGGGTCTTTCACAGTATAGCTGATACGAAACTCCGGCCGGACTTTGCCGTTGGCAAGGGCATACAGGATCTTTCCCAGACGGTCGTTGTCAGACTCGAACTCCACCTTCAGGGCGTGGTTGAACCGGTATCCGACGAAACGCCGCTTGTAGTCGTTGTTCTTGTCCCGGTAGCTCTCATACTCCGTGTCCACATGGAAGCTGAGCGTTTTCAAATCAGACCGCTCAAATCCGAAGGCAGAAAGGACGTCCTTCAGCGCCTCCGTATCCTCCGATGAGTGGCGCAGGGTCTCACCGTACTCCTTGAAGACACCGGTGAGGGTCATGGTGATACGGGTGATGTCGGGCTTGACTTTGATCTGCCCCTTGCCGGTTACACGAATCGTTCTCATTGTGCTTGACCTCCTTTGTCAGCGTTCAAAATCTTATTGATCCGGTCTTTTGCCAACAGGAAGGACTGTCCCCGGGGATCGATAATGATCCCTCCCGGCATCTCCGAGCATCCCATCGGAAACGCCAATCCGATTCTCTTTGCTGCCGGTCTGGCAGCCGCGGTCGATCGCCTCATCGATGATACCGCTGCCGGAGAGGGTATCGCCGGGAAAATCGTCGTGACCGTGTTTCCGGGAAATATCAAAGCGGCCGAGGATATACGCCATGTCCTCCGGGAGCCGGCGCCTGCACTCTGCCTTCAGGATGGCGGGCACGCCGTAAAAGGCCTCCGCGATGCTCCCTGCGATGCAGGTCAGTGTATCGCAATCGCCGCCGAGGGAAACGGCAGTCCGGATGACATCTTCGAAATCCGTCCCCTCCAGAAAGGCCGTGATCGCTTCCGGCACCGTCTTCTGGCAGCTCTCATTGTGATAATAGCTCGGCCGGATCTGGTCACAGGTGCGGGAGAGGTCATAACCGAACTCCTGCACAATGTAATCCCGGATCTCCTCCTTGCTGCGGCCGGTCCTGGCGAGGAAGATCGCGCTGGAAGCTGCCTCCGCGCCTTTGATCCCCTCGGGATGATCATGCGTGACCTCAGCCGTCAGCCTGGCCTTTTCCCGCGTCTCCTCGAGCGTATCGAACAGCCAGCCTGCCGCGGAAACGCGCATAGCCGAGCCGTTGCCGCAGCTGCCGTAGGGCTTTGGCTCTTTCTCCCTGAGCCAACAGAGGAACTTCCTGCCGTAGCCGGCATCAGGATACTTTTTGCCCCATTTCCGCATCGACTTGATCAGTGCAGCCCGGATGCTGTCATCGTCCAAAAACCGGCTGTCCAACAGGGCCTCCGCCACCGCTATCGTCATGACGGAATCATCCGTGAAACGGGAATTCTCGCAAAAGAGCGGAAATTCCTTGCTCTTGTTCCCCCTGTCAAATTCGTAGGGCGCTCCGATCATGTCGCCCAGAAGTGCTCCGTACATTTCCTCTCCTCCTTCTCATGCAGAAAACACGTCAACAAGCTTTTCGTCTTTGTGACGCGCACCCCCATATCCGGTTCTATTCAGCCGAGCAAGTTTATTATAGTACTTTTGGCTTTTTCCAGCAAATTATATCAGCAGCAGTGTCCAATAAAACGGACTCTGTTCGATATATCCCCGCATAACGAAGGAGAGCAGGCGAAATGCCTGCTCTCCAAAAGAAGCATAAAAAATCGAGTGTTCATAACATCAAATCCGTTATGAACACTCGATATGGTTGCGGGGAATGGACTTGAACCAATGACCTCCGGGTTATGAGCCCGACGAGCTACCAACTGCTCTACCCCGCGATATTGCAAGAGTTATATTATCACAGTTTGTGCCGCCCGTCAACACCCAAACGAAAAAATATTTTGACGGTCTTCGCCGTCAGCCCTCCATCTGCCGCCCGAGGAATCCCGCCACCGTCTGCGCGAGCTTGAATTCCAGATCCGTCGCCGCCGGAGAGCCGGGGTGCGAGAGGAACATCACACAGCCGAGCACGTCGCCCTCGGCCAGGATCGGCGCGGCCACCGCGATGGCGTGATCCTCCGCCGACTCGACCGGCCGGGGCGCGCGGCTGCCCGATTCCGTGCGCACGGCGCGGCGGTTTTCCATGATCTCCTCCAGCGCTTTGCTGACAGGTTTTTCCAGCAGCTCCTTTTTCCCGCCGCCGGATACGGCGATCATGCTGTCGCGGTCACATACGGCGACCGTCCCGCCCGTGGACTTATAGAGCGATTCGCAGATCTCTGCGGCATAGCTGCTCAGCTCGCCCATGGGCGAATATTTTTTGAAAATGACCTCGCCGTCCTTCTCCGTGTAGATCTCCAGCGGGTCACCCTCGCGGATGCGCAGGGTGCGGCGGATCTCCTTGGGGATGACGACGCGGCCGAGATCGTCGATGCGGCGAACAATTCCGGTTGCTTTCATATTTATCTTCTCCCTTGTGTTTTTAATGTCCGGCAAACCTATTGTTTACCAACCGCGGGAGATTATGCGCATTTCGCGCCGCCGTGACGAATTCTGACGAGCGAGGGAAAAACAAACCAATTGTTTATTTGCGTTCCTGCGTGAATCAAAGTATAATATAGCCGCATATATCGCCTGATACTTGACAATACAGAACGCAAGGGAGAAAAAGAAATGATCACCGGTGAGCTGAAAAACAAAATCGACAGTCTTTGGGACATTTTCGCGGCGGGCGGCCTTGTCAACCCGTTGGATGTGATCGAGCAGATCACCTATCTGATGTTCATTCACGATCTTGACGATTCCGACAACCGCCGGGCAAAGGAGGCGGCCATGCTGGGTCTGCCGTATCAGAGCATTTTCGCCGATGAGGTACAGATCGGTGAGCGCATCGTGGATGGCCGCCAGCTCAAGTGGAGCGTGTTCCACGACTTCCCTGCCGCGCAAATGTATACCGTTGTGCAGGAATCGGTATTCCCCTTCATCAAGAATCTGCACGGCGATAAAAACAGCGCCTATTCCAAGTACATGGACGATGCCATTTTCAAGCTGCCGACGCCGCTGCTGCTCTCCAAGGTCGTGGACGCGCTGGACGAAATTTACCGTCTGATGAGCGGATCGCAGGCGGCGGACGTGCGCGGCGATACTTACGAATACCTGCTCAGCAAGATCAGCCAGTCCGGTCTCAACGGCCAGTTCCGCACGCCGCGCCACATCATCCGCATGATGGTGGAGCTGATGGACCCCAAAGCCGACGACGTGATCTGCGACCCGGCCTGCGGCACCTCCGGCTTCCTTGTTTCGGCGGGCGAATATCTGAAAGAGCGCCGCAAGGAAGAGATCTTCTTCAATCGCCAGAAAAAGGATCATTATATGAACCACATGTTCTTCGGTTACGACATGGACCGGACCATGCTCCGTATCGGCGCGATGAACATGATGGCCCACGGCATCGATAACCCGTTTATCGAGTACCGCGACAGTCTCAGCGATCAGAACCCGGACAAGGGCAAGTATTCCCTGATCCTCGCCAATCCGCCGTTCAAGGGCAGTCTGGACGCGGATACCGTATCCGCGGACCTGCTGAAGGTCTGCAAAACGAAGAAAACGGAGCTTCTGTTTCTCGCGCTCTTCCTGCGGATGCTTCGCATCGGCGGGCGCTGCGCGTGCATCGTGCCGGACGGCGTGCTGTTCGGCTCCTCCGCGGCGCACAAGGCCATCCGGCAGGAGCTGGTGGACGGCAACCGGCTGGAGGCCGTGATCTCCATGCCCTCCGGCGTGTTCAAGCCGTATGCGGGCGTCTCCACCGCCGTTTTGATCTTCACGAAAACCGGCCACGGCGGCACGGACAACGTCTGGTTCTACGACATGACCGCTGACGGCTTCTCGCTGGACGATAAGCGCAGCCCTGTGGCGGAGAACGATATTCCGGATATCGTTGCAAGATTCCATAATCCGGAAGAGGAAAAAGACCGCCCGCGCACGGAAAAATCGTTCCTTGTGCCAAAGGCGGAGATCGTGGAAAACGGGTACGATCTGTCCATCAACAAGTACAAGAAAGCCGAATATAAGCCCGTGGAGTATCCGCCGACGAGCGAGATCATGGCAGAGCTGCGGAGGTTGGAAAGCGAGATCAACATCGCTATTGACGAGCTTGAGAAAATGCTGCAGGGAGAAGGAAAATGACGGAAAACGATAAGCTGCAAATGTTTGAAAATCAGCCAATTCGTACAGCGTGGGACGAAACGCAGGAGGAGTGGTACTTTTCCGTGGTGGATGTGGTTGCCGCGCTGACGGAAAGCCCGGATTACAATACCGGAAGAAAATACTGGAATAAGCTGAAACAGCGTATGCGGGAAGAAGGAAATGAACTGGTGACAGAATGTCACCAGTTGAAAATGAAAGCTGCCGACGGCAAGCGCCGCCTGACGGATGTCGCCACAACGGAGCAGCTTCTCCGCATTATTCAGTCTGTTCCGTCCAAAAAAGCCGAGCCATTCAAAATGTGGCTGGCCATGGTTGGCCGCGAGCGTATCGAGGAGATCATCGACCCGGAACTGACGATCGAGCGTGCGCTCAATACATACGCACAAAAGGGCTATTCCCCGGAATGGATCAATCAGCGGCTGCAAACCATCCGCGCCCGCAAAGAGCTGACGGATGCGTGGGGCGCCCACGGTGTTGAAGCGGGCAAGGAGTATGCGATCCTGACGGACGAGGTTACAAAGGCCTGGTCCGGCATGACGACGCGCCAGTATAAAAATTATAAAGGGCTAAAAAAGGAGAATCTGCGCGACAATATGAGTACGCTGGAGCTGGCTTTGAATATGCTGGCAGAAGCCACCACAACAGAGCTGACCAACGCGCAGAATCCGCAGGGACTGGAAGAAAACCGCGTTGTCGCCCAGCAGGGCGGCAGAGTTGCCGGGAACGCCCGGAAAGAGATCGAAGCCCAGACCGGACGGCGGGTAGTCAATCCCGGCAATGCGCAGACGATGTTGCTCGGAAACACGGTGGTTGGGATGATTGAGAGTGTTTCCGGGGATGGTGAATAAAAAGCAGTTGTTCGGGAGTTCCGAACAACTGTGCGATGGCAAATTGGGATTTGTGGGGATGAACACATGGGCATAAAATTAGGAAACATATGTAGATTTCAATCAGGTGGAACCCCGGCTAAAGGGAGACCCGAGTTTTTTAATGGCACTATTCCATGGATTACTACTACTGCGTTAAATGGTGGTAATATTGGAAAAGAAAGCGCGGTTGATTGGATCTGCGAACAAGCTATCAAAGAGAGTGCAGCAAAGATCGTTCCTGCATTTTCCATAATGGTCGGTACTCGCGTAGGCGTTGGAAAAGTTGCAATCAATACCATAAGCATGTCCACCAGTCAGGACATTGTTTCTCTTCTTGATATTGACGAGAGTATATGGAGCAAGGCGTTTTTATGTAAGTTTCTTCAAGCAAAAGGCGCTTTTCTCAACGCACAGGCACGCGGCGCAACGATTAAAGGCATTAAGATCGATGTTCTATCTGAACTGGAATTGCCAGAAATCCCAATAGAAGAGCAACAACACATCTCACAGATAATTGATAAGGTTAAAACTACAATTGCCATGCGCCAGAGCCAGCTTCAAAAGCTGGACAAGCTTGTCAAAGCCCGATTTGTCGAGATGTTTGGAGACCCAATAATTAATCCCAAGGGACATCCAGTTTATAGGATGGACGAAGTTGTTGAGTTTCAAGGTGGAAGCCAACCAGACAAAAAGTACTTTGAGTATGAATCGACAGAAGACAATATCCGCCTTGTCCAGATCAGAGATTACAAAACCGATAAATTTATCACCTACATCCCAAAATCTATGGCAAAGAGATTCTGTACGGCAGACGATATAATGATCGGAAGATACGGCCCACCTATTTTCCAGATATTACAAGGCATCGAGGGTTCTTTTAATGTTGCGCTAATGAAAGCGACCCCTAAAATAGGGAATAGGGAGTTTATTCGTCAGTTCTTGAAACAAGAATGCTTGTTAGAATATCTTGAAGGAATGTCAAAAAGAACCGCAGGGCAGGATGGAGTACAAATGGATAAGTTAAAAGCATATCCAGTTCCTGTGCCGCCTATTGAAGTTCAAACTCAGTTTGCGGGTTTTGTCAAACAAATTAACAAGTCAAAAGCTGCTGTACAAAAAGCTCTGGACGAAACTCAACGACTACTCGACTGTCTGACGCAAGACTTCTTTGGATGAAAATATGTTACCATTAAGATAGGAGAAAAAGAACATGAGATTACAGGTTGTTCAGTTTTCTGCAGACAGTAGTGAAAGAGATGGAATAACGTTTTCGCCTTTAAGTGCTCCAAGGGCACTAGATGACTTTGACGTCAACATAGTAGACCTCTCTTCGGTAGGCATATGGCGGTGTTATGAGGATACTTGTGGAAAAGTTGATTGTCTCTGTGATTTACAAACAATATGCCAAATGGTCAGATCAAGACAACGAGCAATTGTAATATACGTATTCCCACAAAATATTCGATATAAATATCGCATGGAATATGATAGGGTAAATGGCTCTCTAAGCAAAGCGCTAAAAGATATGCTTGAAGAGATGTACAAGTATACCATTACAGCTGCTATTCCCAGATATACAAACTATGCAAAAATATTCTATGAGAAAACTGAAACAGATGTGGGAGGCTATAAATATAATGCAGATTTTTGTTTCAACTACAACGACGATGTCATTACACGATCCTGCAAAAGCAAGAAAAACACAACCGTTATAATTGAAGACCTAATATATGCGACAACGCTAAACATTACGCAAAACAAAGACGGACTCAAGCATTACATATCAGTCCTTTTTCCCGAACGTGAGCAACCGGAAGCCCCTGAGTGGATGAATGGTATATGTTTTGGCGATGATGTAGAGCAAAGAGAAAAAATAGCTGTATATGAGGAAAAAATCAAAGAGGCTAGCGACCAAATTGAAGCTGCAAAAGCTAAGTTAAAACAAAACGACAGGGTAAAATCTATATTATACGCAAACGGAGACCATCTGGTCTCGGTTGTCTTTGAAATCTTGGAAAAACTACTGGACTGCGATTTGTCAGAATTTGTTGATAAGAAAAAAGAGGATTTTTTAATAAAGAAGTCAAGTTGCACTTTTATTGGAGAAATCAAGGGAGTAACATCAAATGTAAAGCATGAACATATTTCACAAATCGAACTTCATTATCGAGGATACTTAGATCGTCTTGATGATGAGGGAATTTCTGAAAGTGTAAAACAGTTATTAATAATTAATCCATTTAGGAGCAAGCCACTCGATCAGCGAGAGCCAGTCCATAAAGAACAAATCACTCTTGCCGAACGAAATGGCTGCTTGATAATAGAGACGCATACATTAATGCGGATGTACGAGAACTACTGCTTAGGGCTGTTGACTGCACAGCGGTGTGAAGAAATTTTTGCAAAATGTACAGGGGTGCTAAAGAAATCAGATTTTGATGATTCACAAAGTCAAGGGTAAGATACTATAATCAGCCTCGGTAGATTTCTCTCCGCTGCACATCCCCCTCTCCCTCTCCGTCACGGCGCTATGCGCCGCGCCACCTCTCCCAGAGGGAGAGGCAAGAGGGGGACGAGCGCTATCTTCGATAACCCGCACCCCCCCTTGGCTCCCCCTCTGGGGGAGCTGTCAGCCGCAGGCTGACTGAGAGGGCGTATCCGCAAGGAAGTGAAACCGTGATACCAAAGAACAACCGCCTTCTCCCCAACGCGCGCCGGCTGCGCCGCGAAATGACGCCGCAGGAGCGAAAGCTGTGGTATCTTTTTCTGCGCACCTATCCGGTGAAATATTATAAGCAGCGGATCGTTGACAACTATATCGTAGATTTTTACTGCGCCGCGGCAAAGCTTGTCATCGAGCTTGACGGCTCACAGCATTTCCAAGAGCAGGAGATCGCTTATGATGCCGAACGCAGCGAAGTTTTAGCATCGCACGGTCTGCTCGTGCTTCGCTTCTCCAACGCCGACATAAACGAGCGATTCGATCTTGTTTGCGAGCGCATAAACGAAATCACAAAGGAGCGGTTATCATGACCAACTTCGACAAATTCCTCTCCGCCGCGGAATTTGAACCCTTCGCTTCCGTGGCAGTCGCCGCCGAGCGGATCTTACATATCGATCCCTCCGCCTGCGTGCTCAACTGCCGGCGGGCGATGGAATTTGCCGTGAAGTGGATGTACTCCGTGGACAAAGCGCTGGTCATGCCATATCAGGATACGCTCGTCAGCCTTATGAATGCCGAGGATTTCCGCGACATCGTCGGCGCGGATATCTGGCGGCGGATGGACTTTATCCGCCGCGCGGGCAACAACGCCGCCCACACCGGCAAAAAGATCACCGAGGAGCAGGCGGCGCTGTGTCTGGAAAACCTCTATGTGTTTCTGGACTTCGTGGCTTATTGTTACGGCGAAAACTATACCGAGAGCCATTTTGACCGCTCCCTTCTGACGCAGCCCGCCGAGACTCCCGCTGCCCCGGCGCCGGAAGTGCCGGAGGCCGACCTTGCATCGCTCATGGCGGAGAACGCCGCGCTCAAGGAGGAGCTCACCGCCCGCCGCGCCGCGCAGCAGCCGACCTATGTGCCGAAGCCGCTCGATCTTTCCGAATACAAGACCCGCAAGCTCTACATCGACACCATGCTCGCCGACGCCGGATGGACAGAGGGGCAGGACTGGCTCAACGAAGTGGAGCTGCCCGGCATGCCGAACAAAAGCGACGTCGGCTATGCGGACTATGTGCTCTACGGCGACGACAGCCGCCCGCTGGCGGTGATCGAAGCGAAACGCACCTGCGTGGATGTGGCGAAAGGCCGTCAACAGGCCAAGCTCTACGCCGACCTGCTGGAAAAGAAATATCATCGCCGCCCGGTCATTTTCCTGACCAACGGCTTTGAAACGCGCATTACGGACAATCTATACCCCGATCGCCGGTGCGCCGCCATTTACTCCAAGCGCGATCTGGAAAAGCTGTTCAATCTCCAGACCATGCGGACGAGCCTGAAAAACGCCATGGTGGATCGCGCCATTGCCGGACGGTACTATCAGGAGGGCGCGATCAAAGCGGTCTGCGATGCCTTTGCCCGAAACCGCCGCAAGGCTCTTCTGGTCATGGCGACCGGCTCCGGCAAGACGCGGACGGTCATTGCGCTGTGCGATGTGCTGCTCCGGCACGGGTGGGTAAAGAACATTCTGTTTCTCGCCGACCGCAGCAGTCTTGTCACGCAGGCCAAACGCAGCTTTGTAAATCTGCTGCCCAACCTTTCCGTCACAAATCTCTGTGAGGAGAAGGATAACTATACCGCGCACTGCGTCTTTTCTACCTACCAGACCATGTATAACGTCATCGACAGCGCGCAGGACGAGGAGGGAAAGCTCTTTACCTGCGGGCATTTCGATCTCGTGATCTGCGACGAGGCGCACCGCTCGGTCTACAATAAATACCGCGATATTTTCAATTATTTCGATGCGCCGCTGGTGGGTCTGACGGCCACGCCCAAGGACGAGATCGACAAGAATACCTACGAGATCTTTGAGCTGGAAAACGGCGTGCCGACCTACGGCTACGAGCTGGCGCAGGCCGTCCGTGACGGGTATCTGGTGGATTTCCTGTCCGTGGAGACCCGGCTGAAATTCATCGAGCAGGGCATCGTCTACGACGAGCTCTCCGACGCGGACAAGCAGGCCTACGAGGACACCTTTGAGGATGAAAACGGCGAGCTGCCGGAGAGCATCGCATCCTCGGCGCTGAATGAGTGGATCTTCAACGAGGATACGATCCGGCAGGTGCTGCACACCCTGATGACCCACGGGCTGACCATCGACTACGGCAGCAGGCTCGGCAAAACGATCCTCTTTGCAAAGAACCACACCCACGCGGAAAAGATCCTTGCGGTTTTCAACAGGGAGTATCCCCACCTGCCCGGCTTTGCCAGGGTCATCGATAACTACATGACCTATGCCCAGAGCGCCATCGACGAGTTTTCCGACCCGAAGAAGCTGCCGCAGATCGCCATTTCCGTAGACATGCTGGACACCGGCATCGATGTGCCGGAGGTGCTGAATCTGGTGTTTTTCAAGAAGGTCATGAGCAAGGCGAAGTTCTGGCAGATGATCGGGCGCGGCACGCGCCTGTGTCCGGGACTGCTGGACGGCAGGGACAAGGATAAATTTTACATCTTCGACTTCTGCGGAAATTTCGAGTTTTTCCGCATGAGCAAAGGAAAACCTACGGCGAATACGATCGCCCTGCAGGGCGCGATCTTCCATTTGAAAGCGCAGATCGTTTATAAGCTGCAGGATCTGGCGTATCAGACGGAGGAGCTGGTCGCTTTCCGCAAGACGCTTGTGGACGATATGGTGCGGAAAGTCCGGGAGCTGAACCGCGAGAATTTTGCCATCCGGCAGCACTTGAAGTATGTGGAGCTGTATGCCGATCCGAAAAGCTACAACGCCCTGACCTACGAGGATACGCTGCTCATCGGACAGGAGCTCGCACCGCTCATCACGCCGGAGGAGGACGATGCCAAGGCGCTGCGGTTCGATGCACTCTTGTACGGCATTGAGCTGGCGTACCTCGCCGGAAAGACGTATGGAAGAGCGCGGAGCGACCTTTTCAAAAAAGTCTCTGCTGTTGCATCGGTGGCGAATATCCCGGAGATTGCGGCACAGTCTGAGCTGATCGATAAGATCCTGCACACGGACTATGTCGAGCGCGCGGGGATCAACGAGTTTGAGCACATCCGGAAAAGTCTGCGCGATCTCATCAAGTACATTCCCTTTGACGGAGCCATCTATACTACCAACTTCGCTGACGAGATCCTTTCCGTGGACTGGAAGGGATCGGAGCTGGAAAACGACGATCTGAAAAATTACAAGGCAAAAGCCGAGTTTTATATACGGCAGCACGCGAACGACACCGCGATCGCCAAGCTCCGCGGCAACATCCCGCTGACGTCCGGCGATGTGGAGGCGCTTGAGCGAATCCTCTGGAGCGAGGTCGGCACGAAGCAGGACTACGAGGCGGAATACGGGCAGAAGCCGCTGGGCGAATTCGTCCGCGAGATCGTGGGGCTGGACATGAACGCCGCCAAGGAGGCGTTCGCGCGGTATCTGAACGATGCGAGTCTCGACAGCCGCCAGATCTATTTTGTCAATCAGATCGTGGAGTACATCGTCCGCAACGGCATGATGAAGGATCTGTCCGTTTTGCAGGAAGCGCCGTTCACCGACTACGGCAGCATTGTGGAGGTGTTTACGGATCTGTCCGTCTGGGCAGGTATCCGGCAGACGATAGAAAAGATCAACGCCAACGCCGCGGCGGCGTAAGTGCGCCGGTTCGCGGCCGTCCCCTGCCGAATATTGTCGAACGAATTAACGGCATCTTTATGAGGGATTTGTTGAAATCAGACATAAAATATGCTATTTTATCCGTGTAGTAGATCAGCTGAAGGAAAAAATCGATATGGAGGCGATATTATGAAACTTCGCGTGCTGATCGCCGACCCGGATCCGGATCTCCAACGAACGATAACGGCTGCGCTTTCTCAGGAGAGAGACATGGAAGCGGCAGGCTTTTCGTCCGGCGGGACGGAGACCCTTTCTCAAATCCAGTCGCTGCGGCCGGATGTGGTGCTGCTGGAGCTCGTCCAGCCGCGGCTCGACGGACTGAGCGTACTGCGCCGGCTTGCCGAAGCGGAGAGCGCGCCGCCGGTAGTCGTTCTCACCGGATTTGTCAACGCCGCCATTGTTGCCGAGTGCGCAAGGCTCGGCGCGGCATATTTTATCCCCAAGCCCTGCGACCCCGGAGCGCTTCTGCAGTGCCTGCGGCAGTACGCGAAGGCGGAAAAGAGACCGCCCGCCGCCGTCCCCGGACTGGCCCCCGCGCCGAAGGTGCCGGCTCCCGCGCCCGCACATCTGGAAAGCGCCGTCACCAACCTTCTCCACGAGATGGGCGTACCGGCGCATATTAAAGGCTTTCAATACCTGCGTGCAGGGATCCTTTTTACGATCCGCGGTACGGGCTCCGTCGCCGGAATAACGAAGGTGCTGTATCCGGAGATCGCCAAAAGGTTTTCTGCGACGCCTGCCTGCGTAGAGCGGGCAATGCGCCATGCGATCGAGATCGCATGGAACCGCGGCGACTTCGAGATGCAGCAGAAAATCTTCCGCGGCACCATCTCCGGAGCCAAAGGAAAACCGACAAACGGCGAATTCATCGCCCTGCTTGCCGAGCATATAGCGCTTCGTTTTAAGAGCGCAAATCTATAATCCTCCAAAACACTTCCCGTTCGGTTTCCGGTGGACATGCGCCGGCGTCGGACGGGAGGCTTTTTTATCCTGTTTCTTGCCCGTTCTTACGGAATGTGCTATCATAAAAACCCAAACACAGAAATGGAGCGAAAGACTATGGTATTTATCTGTTACCCCAAGTGTACGACCTGCCAGAAGGCGCGAAAGTGGCTGGACGAGCACAAAATCGTCTACGAGCTCCGCGACATCAAGACGGCGAATCCCGCCTGTGACGAGCTGGCGGCGTGGCACGAACGCAGCGGCCTGCCGCTGAAGAAATTTTTCAATACCAGCGGTCTGCTCTACAAGTCCATGGAACTCAAGGACAAGCTGCCCGGCATGAGCGAAGAGGAGATGCTGCGGCTTCTTGCTGCGGACGGGATGCTGGTCAAACGCCCGCTTCTGGTCGGGGACAATCTTGTCCTCGTCGGATTTAAAGAGACCGAGTGGGAGCGTGCACTGAAAGCGCAGTAAAAAAGCCGAACCCCTGCCCAACCTTTTGCGGTTATTTATAGCACAGGAGGCGTTTATATGAACAAGCAAAAACTATCCGCGGCGATTGCGGAGTTTGTAAAAAAGAAAACCGCAAACGCTGCATATTACAGCGATAACTGGAAAGAGCGCAGCGAGCGAAAGTCCTATTATCAATCCTTCACCGAGGCGAAACTTCTTGCTATGACAGAGGATGATTTCCTTGAGTATATAAGCAAGCTGTGGTCCATGCTGATCTGGGGCAACAAGAAATATGTTGTTGACAAGATCGTTGCCGATAACGGATTTGGAAATGTGAAAAAGCAGTTGGCGGATCTGCTGTATGGGGACGGAGCCATTGAAAAAAGATGGGACACGTTTTTGAAAAATGCAAAGGGGCTCGGTCCGGCTACGATCAGCGAATTGTTGACCTATGTGAACCCGCGGGAGTATGTCATCTTTAATAAAACTACCATACAGTGCTTCGCTTATTTGGAAGTCCCGGATATGCCGAAGTACAACTATCAGTACACCGGGAAAAAGTATGCGGAAGTTTGTGCCGTTGCGAAGCAGATTGCAGGGGAGCTGATAGCGGCAGGAGAAAAAGATGCAGATTTGCTCACGGTGGATTACTTCATGTGGGACGAGCTGCTTCCGCTTGCAGAGAAAAAAGAGCCATCCGGCGAAACTGCGGTGACGCCCGCCGCAGAGAAGCCTGCAACCGTCAAGGAGTCGAAATCTCTCCACGAGGAAATCAAGGAAAAACTTGTGGCGATCGGCGAACTCCTGGGCTTTGAAAGTCGAGCAGAGGTGCGCATTACCGCCGGAGCAGTCGTTGATGCGGTATGGGAAGCGAAAATCGGCAACATGGGCAAGGCAATTTATGTTTTTGAAGTGCAGTCCAAAGGCTCGATCGACAGCCTTATTCTCAATTTGAAAAAAGCGCAGAATAATGCGGCGGTTCAGGCGGTCGTTGCTGTTGCGGATGAAGCGCAGCTTGCCAAAATCATCAAGGAGAGCCGAGGCGTCATCGAGGAAAAGGATCTCAGAACATGGGATTCCGAGGACGTTCTGGCTGTCTATGATGCGCTTGTCCGTGCCCATGAGTCCATAAACAAGCTGGCGTTGGTGCCGGATAGCTTTTGAGGTGTCAACACCGCGATCGGGCTTTTCACGGTCGGGCTTTTTAATAAACGCAAATAAAATGAAACATCTCCATGTGTGCGGATAATTAGTTGCGCAAATTGAAAAGAGCAAAAAAGAAAGACATAGCTTGCAGGCTCTGGTAGAATGAAGTTACCACACAAACATTCGAAAG
>ERZ780226.945-NODE-945-length-24192-cov-3.828686_pt1 | contig 24192 bp, 23 predicted proteins | sample MGYA00511165_ERZ780226 | MGnify/ENA primary metagenome ERZ780226 (study PRJEB29588, sample SAMEA2152373) | human gut metagenome | biome: human gut; feature: human-associated habitat; material: faeces | place: Denmark | collected 2008/2010 ...
GGCAGTCAGTTCAAAGCAATATCTTGCTGAAAATAACTTTTTCGACAGTCTGAAATTTTTCATTTATGAAAAATTATATATTTTCTATGTATACAAATGACAGAATATTTATATTTTTTTCTGAAATTTTTATGGAGTTATCTTCCGAGAAGGCTCAGAACAAACTGTTTTGCTGTTCTTCCCGAAAATCCGTTATAGTTTATCTGCCACTTTAGAGCCTCAGCTCTGACTTCATCGGTCATTTCTATATTGCGTGCCGAGAGCATATCTGAGACAATCTTCAGATATTCATTTTGAGTGGGGGTGAGGAAGCTTAAATTGATTCCGAAACGTGCCGAGAGTGACTTTCGTTCTTGAATACCCTCGTTTCTGTGAACCTCATCGCCCATATACCCCTCGCGCTCACTCCAAGTCTCTTTTATTAAGCCGCGGCGGTTTGATGTCGCATATATAAGTATATTGCTTCCCCTTGCCTCAGCCTGACCGTCAAGAGCGGATTTTAAAATCTTATAGCTCATATCTCCGGGTTCAAATGACAAGTCGTCTATAAAAATAATATATTTAAGTACATTGTTTTTTATGCAGCCAAATACCGATGAAAGATCGCCGAGATCGGATTTATTAAGTTCAATGAGCCGAAGGCCGCTGTTTTTGAACATATTAAGACAAGCCTTAACACAGGATGACTTACCCGTACCCGAGCTTCCGGTCAGAAGAACATCGTTCGCCGGCTTTCCGAGGACAAAGCTCTCGGTATTTTCGATAAGAACCTTTTTCTGATGTTCAAGGCCGGTCAGGGCATCAAACGAAATTTCATCCGGGCGGAGAATTCCGACAAGCCTTCCGTTCTGCCATTTAAGCGCGGAAAACGCCGACGAGCTTCCTGTTCCGAAGCTGTCGGTGTGAGCGAGGATTGCTCCGCCGAGAGCCTCGTTTGATTCACAAGAGAGCATGGCCTCAATCGACTGAACATATCCGCCAAGCCCCGTGTCAACAGGCGGAAGCGTTATGCTGTCCGGAAGGATGCAGCCGCACTCTGAAAACAGAGAGTTCCAGTCATAGGCAAGAAGTTCGTTGTAGATAACCTTAACATCGTGGCGAAGGAAGTCGCGCAGGTGTGAAATATCGGAAAGCTGTTCCGTTTCAAGCATCTTTCTTAAAACATATTCACCTATTATGTTTTTGTCAGTCAGACGATGCTCCGAAAAGGAAATAAGACCGCGCATAGCTGTACAATAGTCCTCTTCGCGGCTTTCGTCTCGGAATCTCAAAAGAGCCGAAATAATCTTATCGTCTGTTATGTGATTAAAAATAAATAAATTTAACATAGATGTCACCTCTGTGATTTAATTTTCTATAAGTGAGAGAGCGAGTCTTGCATTTTCACTCGCCTTTTCGCCCGCGTCACGCGCAACAACAGCAAGCTTTTTTGAAATATCTTCTTTGTTTTCTATAATCCTGTCAATATATGCGCATATGGTAAGCGGATTTGGATTTTCAACAGGAAGTCTGTATTCCTGCTTCATATAATCCATCATTGCGTTTATTTTCGGGTCGTAAGCAATTCCTATTACAGGCGTTTCGACACTTGCGGCATAAATCAGCGAGTGAAGGCGCATACCTATAACAAATTCAGCGCCGTCTATAACCCCGAGAAGCTGAGCGGTTGTATGTGCTTTATTTAGAATATAGCCTTTACATTTCATTGCTTTTTCGGCGGCCTCGGTTATCTTTGTATCGCGTGCCGGCTGCATACAAACAAAGACTGAGCTAATCCCGTATTTGTCATTTATATAGTCGGCGGCCTGTGCGATAGCTTCAGCAAAGCCGCTCTTCATCGTCTTCCAGGGTCTGAGAGCAATAACACAGTATTTTGAGCCATCACTCAGTCCACAGGATGAAAGGACATCGGAAACCTCGGCTTTATCAGCCGGGAAGAGGTTAAATGCGGGGTCTGATGTAACGCGTATTTCGGGTTTATCGACTCCAAAACGTTTTAGTTCCTCAAGAGATGACGGTTCACGAAGGGTTATCAAATCAACATTGTTTAAGGCCTTGTGAATTTTCTTAGCGTTTGCGTTATTGCTTATAGGGCCTATTCCGTTTGCATAAAGCATAACCTTTTTGCCGAATTTCTTTGCAAGGCATATAACCGACAGGTAATACGCAAGCGACTTATTCGACGTTACATCCTGAATCAGGCTTCCGCCGCCGCTTATCAGAAGCTTAGTTCGCCTGAGCCGCCGTATAACGCTGAAAACATTAAAACGGTGAACCGCGTCAACGCCGTACATTTCTTCGGTTGCCTTTGGCGTGTTTGAAAGAGTAACTATGCGAATCGATGGGTTCATAGACTTCAGCTCACGGACGATTGCATATAGAATTGAATCGTCACCGCTGTTTCCGAAGCCATAGTATCCGGATATAACCACATCAGAATCCGCTCCGCGGCTTCTCAGCGGGTTGTTGATAAGATATTCGTCAATCGTTTCAAGCTCATCGGCGGAGGTTTCATTTATCGGCGTATTTTTGATGATTGAAACATACATTTTAACCGCGTCATCAGCCATTGTGTCCATCGAATAGTGCTTAGCAACAGTGGCGCGTGCGTACCTTCCGAGTCTTTCGCACTCGGCGGTGGGTGCACTTAAAAGCTTTATAACGTCACGTTTGAGCGCGTCTGATGTCGTTTCACCACAGCCGCGGCAGCAAAAGTTTGTGTCGATTGCGATTTTGAGCTTGTCCTCATCGAATATACCGATATAACCCTCGTTTCCGGCTATTATTGATGGCTTTTCGCAAGCCATAGCCTCAAGGGCGGCACGGCTTACTCCGACAAATATATCACCGGATGCTGTGAACTTATTTATGTCCGTCCTTCCGCCGGTTGTAATAATCAGTCGCATGCCGAGCTTTTGATTTACGGCATCGGCCTCCGCCTTGATATTTTCATAGTCATTTCCGCCGCCGACTATTACTATTTCAAGATTGTCTATTGCTTTTGAGATGTCCTCGGCGGCTTCAATTAATTTATGAGCGGCATAACTTCTGTCAACATCCATTCGGCTGACGTATACAACGCGCATCTTATTTTCACCGAGAGAAAATTCTCTTGATATATCCGAATAGTCGGTGTTTTTTGAAAACTTATTAAGGTCGATTCCGTTAATGGTGACGCGTATGTTTTCGGATTTTATGTCATAGTTTTCAATCAGGTATGACTTAATATCGTCGCTTACCGCAAGCGACCGGTCGCCCCATCTTGTTAAAAGGTTGTAGGGAAACCGCGTCGAAAATACCCAGTGAGCCGTCGTTACAAAGCGAAAATGATAACGTTTGTGCAAAAGGGCGCAAAGAAATGCGGGAATTCTGGCATGAGCGTGAACAACGTCAAACTTCCCCTCGAATATGAGTTCTTTTAAAAGATTGTACGCTTTAAGCATACACAATGGATTTTTACTGTGAAAAGGTATCTTCACATGGCGGATTCCGGCTTCGGCAAGCTCCGCCTCGTAAGCACCGCCGTTTGATGCAACGGTCACTTCAATTCCGCGGCGGGTTAAAGCCTTTGAAAGCTCAATTATATGTGTTTCAGCACCGCCTATATCAAGCTGCATTGTTGTCATTAGAACACGCATTATAAATCTCCTCGTTTTCCACCTGCGGCATCCTCAATATTTGACTGAAGCCGCAGGATAAGCTATAATATCTTATTTTATACCACTTCGGCGTATGTGTCAAGAAGAAGCGGCATATATTTATAGTATGATACCGAATTATTTTAAATTTTCATTTTTTAAGCATTTTCTGATAGCTTCCCGGAGACATTCCTATAGACCGCCGAAATGCCCGAATAAATGTTGTATAGTCGCTGAAACCGCATTTTTCGGCGGTCATCGATACGCTTTCGCCGTCTTGAAGAAGCTTTTTCGCCTCGGTCATTCGTTTTGATGTTATATATTTCGTCACCGTTGTTCCCATATGCGTTTTAAAAAGGCTGCACAGAGTGTTTACCGATACAAAGGTGTTCTTAGCAACAATATCAAGAGAAATATGACTTGAAAAGTTTTTGTTTATATATTCAACCGCGGCGGCAAGCGTCTTGTTTTTGAAATCTGAATGATATGTATATCCCTTATTTTTCTCGATAAAACAACGGTTTACATTTGTTATTATTTCAAGTGCCGCTCCTGTCTTTAAAATATCATCGCCGAATTCGTTGTCATAGCTGAGTTTTCTGAACATATGCAGGAGCCTTTGCTGTTCATCGGGGGTCATAGGGAGGCGGTTAGAGATATTTTTCCCTCTCACATCAAAGCAATAGCCGATGTTTGTTTCCGGAGTGGAATTTTCATAGAGGAATTCGGGATGAATCTGTAAAACATATCTTCTGAACGGTATGTTGTCATAAGGCGTGATTCGGTGTGCCTCAAACTGGTTCATAACAAATACGTCTCCGTCCTGAACCTCATAGATTCTGTCGTTAATAAAAAAACTCTTCCCACCCGACAGGCAAAACAGAATTTCACAACAGGCATGGAGATGGATATTATCATTTGGGTCATTTTTTTCCGAGTAGAAGCATCCGAAACCTCTGCCGTTTATAGCGGCATCTATTGCTCCTGAACACTTTGAATACATAACATTCATTAAATTTCCTCTTTTCTGTTTTGAGTGTAAATATATTATATAACTTCTTTGTGAGAAATGCAACATTTTATTTGAAATTTGCTAATACGTTGCAATTTTTTAATGATATACTTAAGAAAAATATATAAATATCACAATAAATACGAGAGTGAGGAGATGTTATTATGGAGATAAGAAGTGCTTCAAATCCAAAAGACTTTAAGCATTACACAACGGACAGACTCAGAGAAGAGTTTCATATTTCAGGGCTTTTCACACCGGATAATTCAAAACTGGTATACAGTCACATCGACAGAATAATCACAGCCGGTTTTATGCCTGTTAATAATGTTCTGAAATTAGAGGCAGGGAAGGAGCTTGCGGCTGATTACTTTCTGGAAAGACGTGAGATGGGTTGTATCAACATAGGCGGAAAGGGTGTAATAACTGTTGACGGAACCGAATATGTTATGTAGCCGCGTGACGGAATCTATATAGGAAGGGGCAATAAAGAAATCACCTTTAAGAGTGTTGACTCAAATGCCCCTGCAAAGTTTTATGTAAGCTCCTGTCCGGCGCATAAGGAATATCCGACGGTTAAAATTGATATTTCTAAGGCGAAAAAGGTTCCCTGCGGCTCTGACGCAGACGCGAACAAGCGTGTTATAAACCAGTATATTCATCCTGAGGTAATGCAAAGCTGTCAGCTTGCTATGGGTCTTACTCAGCTTGAAGAAGGTTCGGTATGGAATACTATGCCCTGTCATACTTACGACAGAAGAATGGAAGTTTATCTCTATCTTGATATGGATGAGAATGATGTTGTCTTTCATATGATGGGAGAGCCGAATGAAACACGTCATATTATTATGCACAACGAAGAGGCTGTTATAAATCCGAGCTGGTCTATACACAGCGGTGTTGGAACACGTGCATATTCATTTATATGGGCTATGTGCGGCGAGAATCAGGAATTCACCGATATGGACGGTGTTGAAACCAAGGATTTAAGATAATTAAAAAATTAAATAAAAAAACAAATTTTGAAAGGAGATTATCTATTATGAATTTCAGACTTGACGGAAAAATCGCGCTCGTTATCGGCGCATCATACGGAATCGGTTTTGCCATCGCTAAAGGGTTTGCTGAAGCAGGTGCAACCATTGTTTTTAACGATATAAAGCAAGAGCTTGTTGATAAGGGGATTGCCGCTTATAAAGAGGTCGGAATCGAAGCACACGGCTATGTTTGTGATGTAACAGACGAGGACGCTGTAAACAATCTTATCGCTAAGATAGAGAAGGAAGTAGGAGTTATCGATATTCTTGTAAACAATGCGGGTATCATAAAGAGAATTCCTATGACAGAGATGAAAGCTTCAGAGTTCAGACAGGTTATAGATGTTGACCTTAACGCACCGTTTATCGTTTCAAAAGCGGTTATTCCTTCTATGATTAAAAAGGGTCACGGCAAGATTATAAATATTTGTTCGATGATGAGCGAACTCGGAAGAGAAACCGTTTCGGCATATGCCGCAGCAAAGGGCGGACTTAAGATGCTCACAAGAAACATCTGTTCTGAATACGGTCAGTATAATATTCAGTGTAACGGCATAGGCCCGGGATATATAGCGACACCTCAGACCGCTCCGCTGAGAGAAAAACAGCCTGATGGTTCACGGCATCCGTTTGATTCGTTCATTTGTGCTAAGACTCCCGCCGGCAGATGGCTCGAGCCCGATGAGCTTGCGGGCCCGGCGGTATTCCTTGCAAGCGAAGCTTCAAACGCTGTAAACGGACATATACTGTATGTTGACGGCGGAATTCTTGCGTATATCGGAAAGCAGCCCGAATAAGCTGATTTATAAAAAAGAAATTGTTCATTTTCTGTGCTGAAAAGTGTTTTAGAGAAAGTTAACACATTGTTCATTTTTATGTTACAGATTATTCACCACAGATTTAGAAATTCGGGTTATAATAAGCTTGCAATCGTAAAAGATTGTAATTGCAAATACATAACTCCCTCCCTGAGACCCGTTCCCCCAAACGGGTCTCTATTTTTGTCGAAAAAGTTTTAAAATAGGTGTTGACAAAGCAATCTTACTGTGATATACTTATCTGTAATGAGCAAAGGCGTTCATTCAAAGGGGTATTATGCCCTTTGAATGGATGCCTTTGCTTTTTTAATTTATAAAGGATTGATGAAAATGAAACTTGAAGGGCAAATCAGAATCCCGTCGGGCTGTGCAATTTCAGCGGTTATTTCAAAGGACGGGAAGAAAATGACAGGCGAAAAAATCATCGAGAGTATGATTCCTATGCACGACCGTTCAAACGGATTGGGCGGAGGCTTTGCGGCTTACGGAATCTACCCTGATTACGCTGATTATTACGCTTTTCATATCTTTTATGACGACTTTGCATGTCGCGAGACATGCGAGAAGTTTTTAAAAGACAAATTTGAAATCGTAAAGGCAGAGAGTATTCCTACCAGAAAGATGGAACAGATTACCGATGCACCGCTTATCTGGAGATACTTCCTTGTACCTGATCCGTATGCACTCAGACATTCTCAGCTTGATGAGAAAGAGTTTGTTGCACGTGCGGTAATGAAAATCAATACGGAATGTAAGGGAAGCTATGTTTTCTCAAGCGGAAAGAATATGGGCGCTTTCAAGGCGGTCGGTTTTCCGGAGGATGTAGGAGTGTACTATAAGCTTGATGAATACGAGGCATACAGCTGGACTGCTCACGGAAGGTATCCGACCAATACGCCAGGTTGGTGGGGCGGTGCGCATCCATTTGCACTTCTTGATTATTCGATAGTACATAACGGCGAAATTTCTTCATATGATGCAAACAGACGCTTTATCGAAATGTATGGTTATAAATGTAATCTTCAAACAGATACCGAGGTTATAACATATATAGCCGATTATCTTATCAGGAAGAAAAAGCTTACACTTGAAGAGGCGGCATCGGTAATGGCGGCACCGTTCTGGAGCACAATCGAAAATGCCGATGAAAAGACGAAAGAGAAGCTGACGTATCTCAGAACCGTATATTCGGGGCTTTTGATAACCGGACCGTTCTCGATTATTCTCGGATTTGAGGGTGGCTTAATGGCACTTAACGATAGACTAAAGCTTCGCTCAATGGTTGTGGGTGAGAAGGACGATAAGGTGTTCATAGCGAGTGAGGAAGCCGCTATCCGCGTAATGGAACCAAATGCGCAAAATATTTACGCTCCGTCGGGCGGCGAGCCGGTTATAGTAAAGGTTAAGGAGGGTGCTTTCTAATGGGAGTTGAATATATATATCCCGAATTTGAGGTTGTCCGCAATCAAAGCAGGTGCATTCAGTGCCGTGTTTGTGAAAGACAATGTTCAAATGAGGTTCATACATACGATAAGGATGGAAACGTAATGCTCAGCGACGAGTCAAAGTGCGTATGCTGTCACCGATGTGTTTCGTTATGTCCGACTCATGCGCTTTCAATCGAAAAGAGCAGATGTTCTTATCGTGAAAACGCAAACTGGTCAAACAATACGATAAAAGAAATATATAAACAGGCGAACAGCGGCGGTGTTTTGCTGTCATCAATGGGTAACCCGAATCCCCTTCCTGTATACTGGGATAAGATTTTAATAAACGCATCACAGGTTACAAACCCGCCTATCGACCCGCTTAGAGAGCCGATGGAAACGCGTGTTTTCCTGGGCAAGAAAAATGTTGAACCAAAGCGTAAAGCAGACGGAACACTTGATTGTGAGCTTCCGCCGCAGCTTGAACTCTCGATGCCGGTTATGTTCTCAGCCATGAGCTATGGTTCAATCAGCTATAATGCACATGAATCGCTTGCGAGAGCATCGAGAGAGCTTGGCATCTATTATAACACAGGTGAGGGCGGCCTTCACGAAGACTTTTACTGTTACGGCGAGAACACGATTGTTCAGGTTGCATCAGGACGTTTTGGCGTATACAAGGATTATCTCGAAGCCGGTGCGGCTGTTGAAATTAAGATGGGTCAAGGCGCAAAGCCGGGTATCGGCGGTCACCTTCCCGGCACTAAAATTGTCGGTGACGTATCCCGCACAAGAATGATTCCCGAAGGCTCAGACGCTATTTCGCCTGCACCGCATCACGACATATATTCAATAGAGGACTTACGTCAGCTTGTTTATTCGCTCAAAGAAGCGACAGAGTATAAAAAACCGATTATAGTAAAAGTTGCCGCGGTTCATAATATTGCGGCGATAGCGAGCGGTATCGCGAGAAGCGGCGCCGATATTATAGCAATCGACGGCTTCCGCGGCGGAACGGGTGCGGCTCCTACCAGAATCCGTGATAACGTCGGAATCCCGATAGAGCTTGCTCTTGCGTCCGTTGACCAAAGACTTAGGGATGAGGGAATCAGAAATAATGTATCACTTGTTGTCGGCGGAAGTATCAGAAGTGCGGCTGATGTTGTCAAGGCGGTTGCACTCGGTGCGGATGCTTGTTATATTGCGACCTCTGCGCTTCTTGCTCTCGGCTGTCATCTGTGCCGAACCTGTCAGACAGGTAAGTGTAATTGGGGTATAGCGACTCAGAGACCCGAACTGGTTAAGAGACTTAACCCCAATGTCGGAACAGAGAGATTGATAAATCTTATGACGGCTTGGAAGCATGAGATAAAAGAGCTGATGGGCGGAATGGGAATTAACTCAATCGAGGCGCTTCGCGGAAACCGCCTTATGCTCAGAGGAATAAATCTTACCGGAAAGGAGCTTGAGATACTGGGTATCTCACACGCAGGAGAATGAGAAGAGTATATGTAAATGAAGAATGGTGTTTGGGCTGTCATCTTTGCGAATACAACTGTGCCTTTGCCAATTCCGGTGAAAGCAGTATGGTCAAAGCCTTGAAGGATAAAAAGATTTACCCGAGAATTCAGGTGGAGGAAGGCGATAAGATTAATTTCGCTGTGTCGTGCAGGCATTGTACAGACCCTCTCTGCATAAAGAGCTGTATCTCGGGCGCACTGACAAAAGACGAAAACGGTGTGGTTACCATAGACCACAACAAATGTGTGGGATGTCTGACCTGTATTCTCGTTTGTCCTTACGGAACGGTTGTAAGAGACGGCGAAGGTGCGGTTAATAAATGTGAGCTTTGCCTTAAAAATTCATGCGGCTCGCCCGCGTGTGTTAAGGGATGTCCCAATAGGGCGATTGTATATGAGGAGAGGTGACGAATGATGAAGCATTATGTAATTATCGGAAACGGTACGGCGGCGGTCGGCTGTATAGAGGGTATCAGAACAGTTGACAAGGAATCGCCGATAACGGTTGTTTCGGGCGAAAACAGACATGTATATTGCAGACCATTGATTTCGTATTACCTTGAAGGAATGACTGATATAGAGAAGATGAAATACAGAAAGGACAGCTTCTACAGCGATAATAACTGTGAAGTCCTTTACGGAAAGCACGCGGTGTCTGTAGACAAGGACAAAAAGACGGTTCAGCTTGACGATGGCGAGGTTTTGAATTATGATGAGCTTTGCGTTGCCGCTGGGTCGCGGTCATTTGTTCCTCCGTTTGAGGGGCTTGATACGGTCGAAAAGAAGTTTAATTTTATGACACTGGATGACGCGCTTGCGCTTGAATCGGCGGTTGAACCCGATTCAAAGGTTCTGATAGTCGGGGCGGGTCTTATCGGCCTTAAATGTGCCGAAGGTATTCAGGAACGCGTGGGAAGCATAACCGTCTGTGACCTCGCAGACAGGGTGCTTTCAAGTATTCTTGACAGCGAATGTTCAGAGCTTATGAGCAGGAACCTTGAAGAACACGGAATATCTCTTATGCTTGGCGATACCGCGGTTAGGTTTGATAAGAATACTGCTTATATGAAGAGCGGAAGCGAGGTCGATTTTGACGTTTTGGTTCTCGCTGTCGGCGTTCGTGCCAATATTTCGCTTGTCAGGGACGCAGGCGGTGAGGTAAACCGCGGTATAATAATAAACAACCGTATGCAGACAACAATAGATAATATTTATGCCGCAGGCGACTGCACAGAGGGCAAGGATTCGTCAGACGGCCAAAACCGTGTCATAGCGATTCTTCCGAACGCGTATATGCAGGGAAAGTGTGCCGGCGTAAATATGGCCGGCGGAGACGAAACGTTTGATAACGCTATCCCGATGAACTCAATCGGTTTCTTTGGGATGAATGCGATGACAGCGGGACAGAGACCCGATGATGCAGAGGTCTATGAAGAAAAGTCAGATAACAGAATCAAAAAGCTGTATACAAAAGACGGGTATCTCACAGGTTTTATGATGATAAACTGCGCTGAGCGTACAGGAATATACACCTCGCTTATACGAAATAAAACACCGCTTGACAGCGTTGACTTTGATTTATTGAAAAAAAATCCGGGTTTGATGACTTTTGGTGAAAATTATACTGGAAAAAAGTTAGGGAGTGTGGTATAATATGATTATAGATGCAAAAAAACTCGGCTTTGCTGAATTAAATGAGAAAATCAGAAGCACCGATGAGGATTGCACAATCACCGACTGCTGTGGTCAGAGATTTATCGCGGCGGGGATGAGTGACAAAAAGATTTCCGTTTCGGGTATCCCGGGAAACGCTCTCGGTGCATATCTTAACGGTGCGATAATAGAAGTTTCGGACAACGCTCAAGACGCGGTGGGTGACACGATGAATGCCGGAAAGATTATTGTCCATGGAGGAATCGGAGACGCCCCTGGTTACGCAATGCGCGGCGGTGAGATTTTTGTCAACGGAAACGCAGGATACCGCGCCGGTATTCATATGAAGGCCTACCGTGAAAAGAAGCCTATCCTGGTTATCGGCGGGAGAACGGGAAGCTTCCTCGGCGAGTATCAGGCCGGTGGTTTGATTATCGTTCTCGGCCTTAACGATGACGGAAAGAACATTGTCGGTAACTTTCCCTGCACCGGTATGCACGGCGGAAAAATTTTTCTGAGGTCAAAATGCGAGGGCATAAAATTTCCGAGTCAGGTTTCTGCCGCTCCCGCTTCAGATGATGACAAAGAAGAAATTAAAATGTATATTGAAGAATTTTGCAAATACTTCGGCTACAACAGTGAAGAACTCTTAAAAGATGATTTTACAGTGGTTACGCCTGACAGCAAGAACCCTTATAAACAGATGTATGTTGCAAACTAATTAGAAAAGCAGGTGGCTTATATGAATTATTCAAGCTCTGAAATTATACAATATATAAAAGAAGAGGACGTTAAATTTATACGTCTTGCTTTCTGTGATGTCTATGGAAAACAGAAAAATATATCGATTATGCCGAGCGAGCTTGAACGTGCTTTCAGCTATGGAATCACGATTGACTCGTCAGCTATAAACGGTTTTGGCGGTGAGGTGCACTCTGACCTACTTCTGCACCCCGACCCTTCAACGATTGCCGTTCTTCCGTGGCGTCCTGAACACGGAAGGGTAATTCGTATGTTCTGTGACATAACTCACCCTGACGGAAAAACGTTTGAGGCTGATAATAGAAGAATTCTCCGCGAGGCGGTTGCAAAGGCAAAGGAAAAAGGCTATACCTTTGCCTTTGGCGCTGAAATGGAGTTTTATTTGTTTAAGACGGACGAGGAGGGAACCCCGACGGATATTCCTTACGACAAGGCGGGATATATGGATATTGCACCTGACGATAAGGGTGAGAATGTCCGGCGTGAGATTTGCCTGACGCTTGAGCGGATGGGGATTATCCCCGAAAGCTCGCATCACGAAGAGGGGCCCGGACAGAATGAGATTGACTTCAGGTATTCGGCTCCGCTCAATGCGGCGGACAATGCAACAACATTTCGCTCGGTTATTAACACGATATCGGCGAGAAACGGATTGTATGCCGACTTTTCACCTAAGCCTATTGCCGAGATGCCGGGAAACGGCTTTCATATCAACTTTTCGGTCAAGGGCGGAGATGAACAGAAGAATTTGCCTTGTGCGATAGCGGGGATTCTTGATAAGATTTATGATATGACCGCTTTTTTAAATCCGATAAGAAATTCTTATGAGAGACTCGGAAAGCTGAAAGCGCCGAAGTATATCACATGGTCAAGCCAGAACCGCTCACAGCTTATTCGTATCCCGACCGGTGAAGGTGCATATAGGCGTGCGGAGCTTCGGTCGCCCGACCCGATGGCGAATCCGTATTTGGCATATACGCTTCTTATTTATGCAGGCCTTTATGGAATCGAAAATCAGCTTGAGCTTCCGAGACCTGCTGATATAAACCTTTATTTGGCGGACAAAAAGCTTACGAGTGAATATAAAAAGCTGCCTGAGAATCTTGACGAGGCGGCTCAAGCGGCGGCTAAAAGCAAGTTTATTACCGGATGCTTACCTAAGACGGTTATAGAAACATACTGCGGATAAATTCGGAAAGGTGGGAGCGTGATGCCGCTTAAAGAGCGTGTATACAGCATTCTTGTTGTTTCCCCTGCGGAAAAATTCAATACTGCAATCAAATCTATGCTCCCCGAGGCGGAGTTTTCCCCGGTTAAGTTTGTGAAAAGCGTCGGGGAGGCCCGCAGGCGGATTCTTGAGCAGGAGTTCGATATAGTGCTGATTAACACACCGCTGCCCGATGAATTCGGAACGCGTCTTGCTATTGATTTGTGTACAGAAAGCGGTGTCGGGACGTTACTTTTTGTCCGTTCTGAGTTGTATGATGATATATACGAAAAGGTTACCGATTACGGTGTGTTGACCATTTCAAAGCCGACCTCGGCGGCGATTATAATGCAGTCGATACGTCTCCTTTGCGGAACGCGTGAGCGTCTTCGAAGAATGGAGAAAAAGACGGCTTCGGTTGAAGAAAAAATTGAGGAAATCAGACTTGTCAACCGTGCAAAGTGGATTCTAATCGATGAACTTAAAATGACTGAAACAGATGCACACCGTTACATAGAGAAGCAGGCAATGGACAGATGCGTCACACGCCGGAAGATTGCTGAAGGAATCATTCAAACATATAAATAAACAGGGGTGAAATTATGAAGTTTACTAAAATGCACGGACTGGGAAACGATTATCTTTATGTCTATTCCGAAACTGAACCGACAAACGCACCCGAGCTTTCGATTAAGCTTTCAAGGCGGCACTTCGGTGCGGGTTCTGACGGGATGATTTGGATTTTGCCGTCTGATAAGGCGGATTTTAAGATGCGCATATTTAATGCTGACGGAAGTGAGGCTAAAATGTGTGGAAACGGTATAAGATGTGTGGGCAGATATGTTTATGATAAAGGTTATACCGATAAAACTCATTTAACGGTTGACACGCTTTCGGGAATCAAAATTCTTGATTTAAAACTAAAGGACGGTAAGGCAGTCGCGGCAACCGTTAATATGGGTGAGGTCAACGTCGGCAAAAAAATGAGCCTTGAGGTTCTCGGCGATAAAGTGGAGTGTATCCCCGTTTCGGTTGGTAATCCTCACGCTGTTATTTTCACTGATGACGCCGAGAATGCACCGCTCACAACGGTCGGAGCAGCAATCGAACATCATAGCGAGTTCCCCGATGGTGTAAATGTCGAGTTTGTTCAGGCGCTCGACGGAAATACTCTTCGTATGCGCGTATGGGAACGCGGAAGCGGTATTACTATGGCGTGCGGAACAGGAGCGTGTGCGTCTGTATCCGCCGCGGTTGCGGAAGGCTTCTGTAAGGAGGGTGAGCCGATTGAGGTTAAGCTTGACGGCGGCTCTTTGTTTATAACCAAAAACGCTGACGGCACAGTTTTAATGACAGGTCCGGCTGAATTTGTATATGAAGGAGAGACGATAGAATGACAAAGGCTAACAAAAATTATTCTAACTTAAAGGATTCCTATCTTTTTTATAATATTGCCCAAAAAACAAAGGCGTATTTAGAGAAGAATCCCGGTACGCATCTTTACAGATTAGGTATAGGCGATGTTTCGCTTCCGCTTTGCGATGCGGTGGTTAAGGCTCTTCATAAAGCGGTTGATGACCAGGCAAGCGGAGAGACGTTCCATGGATATATGCCTGAATGCGGCGACCCCGAGCTCAGAGCGACGATTGCGGCTTATTATGCAAGGCGCGGAGTAACGCTTGAAAATGATGAAGTCTTTGTGTCCAGCGGAGCGAGCGATGAACTTGGTGATATACTGGACTTATTTTCAAAGGATAATAAAGTAATGGTGATAGAACCTGCTTATCCTGCATATGTAGACGCAAATATTATGGCAGGTCACGAAATTATACATCTTTCATCGGGCAAGGAAAACGGCTTTCTGCCTTCGCCTGACCCGAAGGTGAAGGCGGATATAATCTACATCTGTTCGCCGAACAATCCGACAGGCGCGGCTTTTGATAAGGATAAGCTAAAGGAATGGGTCGATTTTGCTAACGAAACAGAATCGGTTATTATATTTGACGCGGCATATGAGGCGTTTATAGAAGAGGATATTCCGCACAGTATATTTGAGGTAGACGGAGCAAAAACCTGTGCAATCGAAATCTGTTCTCTTTCAAAGACCGCCGGATTTACCGGAACAAGATGCGGATATACAGTGATTCCTAAGGCGCTTGAACGCGATGGAATGAACTTTAATAATATGTGGGTCAGAAACAGAACTACAAAAACAAACGGTGTTTCATACATTATTCAGCGTGGTGCGGCGGCAGTCTTTACCGATGAGGGACAGAAGCAGATTAAAGAGAATATTCAGGTTTATAAAAACAACGGGTATTGTCTTATGAAGGCTCTTGATAAACTTGGCATATGGTATTGCGGTGGCAAGAATGCCCCGTATATCTGGATGAAATGCCCGAACGGAATGGGTAGCTGGGAATTCTTTGACTATCTGTTAAATGAGATTCAGGTTGTCGGCACACCCGGCGAGGGGTTTGGCGTATGCGGCGAGGGTTATTTCAGATTCTCGACATTCGGAAACCCGAAAGATACCGAAATCGCAGCCGAACGCTTGGTTAAACTTTTGGGGTAATAATTTTGAATAACGAAAACAAAACAGCTTCCGCGGATGAAATCCGCAGAAGCTGTTTTTGTTTTATTCGGACGTTCAATTTTACGCCTTGTCGATTGAGCCGAAAAGCTCCATCTTCTCTTTAACGATAACCTTGATAGCTTCAAAGCCCGGTGCGAGAAGCTTTCTCGGGTCAAAGCCCTTACCTTGAAGGTCCTTGCCCTCTTCGATGTACTTTCTTGTTGCTTCCTGGAAGTAGAGCTGGCACTCGGTATTAACATTGATTTTAGCAACACCGAGAGAAATAGCTTTCTTAATCATATCAGCAGGAATACCTGTACCGCCGTGAAGAACCAAAGGAAGGTCACCAACAAGTTCCTTTGTCTTAGCAAGAGCGTCAAAATCAAGACCCTTCCAGTTTGCCGGGTACTTACCGTGAATATTTCCGATACCTGCCGCAAGAAAGTCAACGCCGAGGTCAGCAATTCTCTTGCATTCGTTCGGGTCAGCAATTTCGCCCGCGCCGATAACGCCGTCTTCCTCGCCGCCGATTGAACCAACCTCTGCTTCAATCGAGAGACCGAGATTATGAGCAACGTGAACAAGCTCGGTTGTCTTTTCTACGTTTTCATCAATCGGGAAGTGTGAACCATCGAACATAATCGAAGAAAAGCCTGCTTTAACGCATTTATAACAACCTTCGTATGTGCCGTGGTCGAGGTGCAGAGCAACAGGAACGGTGATATTGAGCTCATCAATCATAGCCTTAACCATAGCCGAAACAGTGCCAAAACCTGTCATATACTTACCGGCACCCTCAGAAACACCGAGAATAACAGGTGAGTTGTTTTCCTGAGCGGTTAAAAGGATTGCCTTTGTCCACTCAAGGTTGTTGATGTTGAACTGTCCTACTGCATAGTGACCTTCAACAGCCTTCTTTAACATTTCTGTAGCTGAAACTAACATTTAAAATTCCTCCAAATATATTAATTTTAATTTTTTTCTTAATTTATATTTAATCTGAAAAATCCGATTCGTCATAGGGTTCACCGTCTGACAGAAATTCATCAGAACCGATTATCAGAAGTTTGTTCTCAAAATCGGGACAAGCAAGCTCTAAAAAATCGCTCTGCCAGAATTCGTGAACGGTCAAATCATAATTATGCTTGTCCTTACAGAAAGGGCAAACAATACTAACATCATAAGATGTGTTACTGTTTTTATCAACCCGCGCAACGGTTCCGCCGCAGAATTCACAGCGTATAACAAATGATTTCATACCTGAATATTCAAAAACCAAGAGGTGGTTCTTGCCGATTTCAAGGCATTGCGGACATAAGTAACATACCGATGTATAATTTCTGACCATCATTTTAATCTCCGTTAATCTGAGCCGCCTCGTTACTTCTATAGTAGTAATAGAGATACTGCTGAGCATATCCGGCTAAGGCTCCGTATTTTTGGGTGACAAAATCTATGATTTTATCGTTTTCTATATTGTATATATTATTTAAAATTCTCTTTATCCACACATCGGCGGGAAAGACAGAGAACCTTCCGAGAGAAAAAAGAAGTATACAGTCAGCAACTTTTCTGCCGACACCTTTAATCTTCATCAGCGTTTTTCTCGCATCCTCGTCAGACATAGAATAAAGTGAGCTTATGTCAACCTCGCCGCTTGCGACCTTAGCCGCTGCATCGAGTATGTATTTATCGCGATACCCCGCTCTGAGCGGAGCCAAGTCCTCTTGTGTGAGTACGGCTAATTGCTTAGGCGAAGGGAACGCGTAGTAGGTATCACCGTCAAAGATTATCTCATCGCCGTACATATGGCAGAGCGTCTCAATAATCTTTTTTATTCTCGGAATATTGTTGTTTGCTGATATAATAAACGAGACTGTTGTCTCCCATATATCCTGCTTGAGGATTCTGATTCCCGAGCCGAAATCTATACACTGTTTAAGCGTATTATCTGCTTTTAACAACCTCTTTTGAATATCCGCATAATCAACATTAAATGCAAAATATTTATTCCAGTATTCCTCGTCAGAGGGGGAAAATTCAAAATCTCTGTTTTTTACTCTGCATACCCTTCCGCCCGAAACACCGGTATACACACCGTCCTTTAAGTTCCAGCGGAAGCATTGACCGCACTCAAACGTGTCAACGGGATTGAAGGCAATGTTTTTATCGATAACCATAATAAAGCCACCATCCTAATCCTTTTTAACGGTTTTTTCGCTGTTTTGTTTTTCGGTGAGCTTATACGAAAGACGCATAAGACTGTCACCTAAATGCACGTTTTCAACCGCGATGTCATCCGGGGTCGAAAGCTCAGTATAAGAGAAGTTCATAAACGCCTTTATTCCGTATGAAATAAGCTGATTTGCAACCTCGTGCATCGCTGTTTTCGGAATTGCCAAAATCGCCATCTGCGGCTTATTCTCAGATATGAATTCACGAATTCGGCTGTATGGCAGAACCTTGTGAATTCCAATCATTGTTCCGAATTTTTTCGGGTCAGAATCGAATATTCCGATTAATTTAAAACCTCTGGACTCGAACTTCGTGTTAATGGCAAAGGTCTTGCCCATATTTCCCGCGCCAACCAAAATTGCGCGGTAACCACGGTCGAGTCCGAGAATTTTTTCTATGCTTTCTTTAAGAAACCTGACATTATAGCCGTAACCCTGCTGACCGAACCCGCCAAAGCAGTTTAAATCCTGGCGGATTTGAGAGGCGGTGACGTGCATACGCCTGCTTAATTCTCTCGAAGAGATTCGATCAACCTTTCCGCTATCAAGCTCGTTTAAATATCTGTAATATCGTGGAAGCCGATTTATAACCGATTCCGAAACCTTTTTTCTCATAATGTGTCCCTCTTTCCACTACAGATATTTTATATCCTAATTACATCTTTGCCGAAAGGCGCTCGTTGATTGCAAGCAGGAACTCTTCGGTATTTACCTTTTTCTTGCCCTCAAGCTTTGAAAGATTATAAAGGTCGCCGGTCATAACACCGTCCTCAATCGTCTCAATGGTAGCATTTTCAAGTTTATCCGCAAAATCACAGAGCTCATTAAGACCGTCGAGCTCACCCCTCTTGCGCAGAGCACCTGTCCAAGCGAATAGAGTAGCAACGCTGTTGGTTGACGTTTCTTCGCCTTTCAGATACTTGTAATAGTGACGCTGAACCGTACCGTGAGCAGCCTCATACTCATATGTTCCGTCAGGTGAAACAAGAACAGATGTCATCATAGCAAGACTTCCGTAAGCGGTAGCAACCATATCCGACATAACATCGCCGTCATAGTTCTTGCAAGCCCAAATGTAACCGCCCTCAGAACGTATAACCCTTGCAACGGCATCATCTATAAGTGTATAGAAGTATTCTATACCCAATTCATCGAATTTATCCTTATATTCAGCAACGAATATCTCATTGAAGATGTCCTTAAAGCGGTGATCATACTTCTTAGAGATGGTATCCTTTGTAGCAAACCATAAATCCTGTTTTGTGTCAAGTGCATAGTTAAAGCAGCACCTTGCAAAGCTTGAAATTGACTTGTCGGTATTGTGAAGACCCTGGATAATTCCTGCGGTGCCGTCAAATTTGTGAATGAGCGAGCGGGTTTCGTTTCCGTCCTTATCGGTGCAGACAAGCTCACAGGTTGAATCCTCGGGAACCTGCATCTCTGTGTTCTTATACACATCGCCGTAAGCGTGACGGGCAATGGTGATAGGCTTTGTCCAAGTAGGAATATACGGGGTGATGCCCTTAACGATAATCGGAGCGCGGAAAACGGTTCCGTCAAGGATTGCACGGATTGTGCCGTTTGGAGACTTCCACATCTCTTTGAGGTTATATTCTTTTACACGCTCTGCGTTCGGCGTAATAGTTGCACACTTAACAGCAACGCCGTACTTTTTAGTCGCATTAGCGGAATCAACCGTAACTTTATCGTCAGTCTCGTTTCTATGTTCGAGACCGAGGTCATAATACTCTGATTTTAAGTCAACATAGGGCAAAATCAGGATGTCTTTAATCATCTTCCAGATGATTCTGGTCATTTCATCGCCGTCCATTTCGACGAGAGGTGTAGTCATTTTAATCTTTTCCATTTTTTGTCGCCTTTCCGCCCACAGAAAATATTGGTCGTTTCTTATCCTGTGGGCGGAATAAGACAGACGTATTTAAGCGGAACAGAGCCACTTAAAATTTTGTGAGGTTCAGGCGTTTTCCTTTGTGTAATTAAGAAGCCCGCCGGCAATCAGCATCTCTCTCTGACGCTTTGAAAAGTCAAGTTTAACCTTGAAATCAAAGCCTTTTGTCATATCGGTTACGGTCAGTTCATCACTGCCTGAAACCGCATCTTTGAGATTTGTTATTTTTAACTCGTCCATTTGGTCAATCATGTCATAATCAGACTCATCTGCAAATGTTAGAGGAAGAATACCGGCATTTATCAGGTTGGCCATATGAATTCTTGCAAAAGATTTTACTATAACGGCCTTTACACCGAGGTAGAGCGGAGCGAGAGCAGCGTGCTCTCTTGAAGAACCCTGTCCATAGTTTGAACCGCCGACTATAACGCTCTTTTTAAGTTCAAGCGCTCTGTCGTGGAATTTTTCATCGCATACAGCGAAGCAGAATTCCGAAATCTTAGGAATATTTGAACGCAGAGGAAGAATCTTAGCTCCGGCAGGCATAATATGGTCGGTTGTGATGTTGTCACCGACTTTAAGGCTGCATTTTGCATCGATTTCATCCGCCATAGCGTCAGATACCGGGAAGGGCTTGATGTTAGGACCTCTCAGAACCTCAACTTTGTCCATATCCTCAACCGGAGCAGGAGGAACAACCATATTATCGTTTATGGTGAATATCTCAGGCAGTTTAAATTCGGGCATTTCGCCAAGAGTTCTCGGGTCGGTCATAACACCGGTAAGAGCCGAAACAGCAGCAACCTCAGGTGATACAAGGTAAATCTGACCGTCCTTTGTGCCTGACCGGCCTTCAAAGTTTCTGTTAAATGTGCGAAGAGATATACCGCCCGAATTCGGCGATTGACCCATACCGATACAAGGACCGCAGGCGCTCTCTAAAATTCTTGCGCCGGCGTCTATCATTTCCGACAATGCGCCATCTTCCGCAAGCATATTAAGCACCTGTTTAGAACCCGGTGCAATAGATAACGATACGTCCGGATGCACGGTCTTGCCCTTTAAGATATAAGCAACTTTAAGCATATCGAGAAGTGATGAGTTTGTGCACGAACCGATACAAACCTGATCAATCTTCATACCCGAAAGTTCTTCGATAGACTTAACGTTATCCGGGGAATGAGGACAAGCCGCAAGCGGAGCAAGTTCACTCAAATTGATTTCAACAACCTCATCATATACAGCGTCGGGATCTGCCGAAAGCGGAGTATAATCTTCCTCACGGCATTGAGCCTTAAGGAACTGTCTTGTAACTTCGTCAGACGGGAAGATAGAGGTGGTAGCACCCAGTTCTGCACCCATATTGGTTATAGTGGCACGCTCGGGAACGGAAAGAGTTTTAACACCTTCGCCGCAGTATTCTATAATCTTGCCTACGCCGCCCTTGACTGAGAGCCTTCTCAAAACTTCAAGAATAACGTCCTTTGCAGCGACCCACGGGCTGAGCTTTCCGGTAAGTTCAACCTTAACGATTTTGGGGCAGGTGATATAGTATGTACCACCGCCCATGGCAACGGCAACATCCATACCGCCTGCACCGATGGCAATCATACCGATACCGCCGCCGGTCGGTGTATGGCTGTCTGAGCCGATTAAGGTCTTTCCGGGGATTCCGAAACGTTCGAGATGAACCTGATGACAGATTCCGTTACCGGGACGTGAAAAGTATATGCCGTGTTTTTTACATACACTTCCTATAAACCTGTGGTCATCAGCGTTTTCAAAGCCGTTTTGTAATGTGTTGTGATCTATATATGCAACTGATCTTTCAGTCTTTACCCGAGGCACACCCATAGCCTCAAACTCGAGATAAGCCATCGTACCTGTGGCATCCTGAGTTAAGGTCTGGTCAATTCTGATACCGATTTCTTCACCGGCGGTCATATTTCCGCATACGAGATGAGCCTTGAGAATTTTCTGAGCAAGTGTCATTCCCATTTCAGTCACCCTTTCATTTTAATTATATTTACACTCTTATATTTTATCGTACTGTTAAAATATTGTCAAGTAAAGAGGTAAAAAAGTTATGGACTTAATTTGCGAATTTATTGACATTTTACACAAAAAACCGATATATAGGGTATGTTTACACTATATATCGGTTTAAAAATCAGAGCAATTCGCCGAGTGAGACACCTTCTTGCTTCGGGAGATGCTCTGTCATAAGACAGAACATCTTAAATTCGCCTATAAAATTCTCTTTGGCACGGATTTTTGAGTATTCTATACATTGCTCAAGTGAGATTTCAATCTCGTCTATTTGATTTGAACGAAGCGTCACGCTTGCCCAGAGCCTGTTGCTGTACCAGACATTATGAAGCCCGTCCATCAGCTTGTCGATTTCCTCCCAGTTTTCACGGTCATATTCTTCATAAATCCTGGCTGTTAAGGCCTCTGTTTGATGACTTATTTCCATTATTTTATGGAAGTGTATCATCGTTACTCCGACGACTATGGCAAGCGCAATGAGAACGATTATAATTCTTTTCATTGTTTGAATCCTCCGTAAATTTATTGTTTGGGGATAACCACCGTGTTTCCCGTGCTTTCTTCAAAGCTTAAATAAAAGACATCCTTCACCGATTTTATATTATGAATTTTAAGCTGGTTTTCGAGCCATTCATCATTAAGGCCAAGATGTTTCATACAATCTCTTATCGGTGTTCCGTTATCCACTATTATATAGCTCATTCTAACAGGCTTTGGCTTAAGATTAAGCATTTCGGCAGTTACCGGGGACTTGTCTTGTTTTAAAATCACGCTGACCTTTCCGTTTGTCTCCATTACTATAAATTCAACGTCATTTAGGCTGCACGTTCCGTTATTGCGAAGCTCTTCCATAATATCGGCAACGTTAAATCTCTGCCGCATCATCTCGCGCTGATTAAAGCTTCCGTTCTTATAAAATGTACTCGGCTTTCCGTAGAGTGCGGTTCGGATACCGGTGCTTTTGTAGGCGAGATACGACAGGATTACTTCTAAAATCATAAGAATTAAAATTGCGGCTACGTTTGTCAACAGAGGAACTTCTATGTTAGTTATCGGCATTGCGGCTATATCGGAAATTATAATTGTTACAACAAGCTCTGACGCTTCAAGTTCACCGATTTGACGCTTTCCCATAAGCCTGAGCGTTCCGACAACAAAGACATACATTATAAAAGTACGAATTATTGTAATTATCATTAATCTTGCCCCCTGTTTTTTACAAATTTCTCCGCTGTTTTATGGTATAGTATGTTCAAATGTAAAAAATATATTCGATGGCACAAAACGTATACAAAATTTGCATACAGAGAAAATAATAATTGCGAATTATTTTAGTTTGTGTTATGATAGTATATAGATGATAATGTATTTTTAAAAATCAAAAAGTATTTGGCAACGAAAGTTCTAATCTTGTATATACAGAATATAATTTACAGTAGACTTTATTTGAGTCTATGACCTTGCGACAGGAGTGAATTTGAGTGGAAAACACATATTTTGAAAACAATAAGGTTCTTCTGGCGGGAACTGTAGACAGCGAGCTGTCTTTCTCACATATGATATATGGAGAGAAGTTTTACTTATTCCGCTTGAAGGTTCCGCGGCTTAGTGAGAACTTTGACTTAATCAACGTAACAATATCGGAAAGGTTTTTCCCGATATTAAAGCCTGAATACGGAGATGTTGTTCAGGTTCAAGGACAGTTCCGTTCCTATAACAACTTTAGTGATGTGGGAAACCGTCTTATACTAACGGTATTTGTTAAATCGATAGAATATGTAAGCTCTATCGAAGAAATTCAAAACCCGAACAGAATTTTCCTTAATGGGTATATCTGTAAACCGCCCGTTTACAGAACAACGCCTTTTCAGCGTGAGATAGCGGATATTCTGCTTGCTGTTAACCGTTCGTATAATAAGTCTGACTATATTCCGTGTATTGCGTGGGGCAGAAACGCCAAGTATGCCGAGACGCTGAGCGTGGGCTCTAACCTTCGGGTATGGGGCAGGATTCAAAGCCGTGAATATCAAAAGAAGATAAGCGAAGAGGAATTTGAAACCAAAACCGCATATGAAATTTCGGTCTCAAAGCTCGAGGCGGTACAGGAAGAAGATGAAGAGATAGAATAAAAACCCCTACCGGGGGTTTTTATTTTATCTCCAAAACGTTATTTAAGATATAATCCGCGTGATTTTCCTTAAAGTATAGCTGCATTCCGTCGCCTTCGATGCCGGTCAGCACGCCTAAAAATTTAAAACCGCCGCCCTTTGCTGACATAAGGTCGCTCGGTGCATCGCCGACAACAAGTGTTCGGCTGATTTCGTCGGAATTAAACTTTTTATCATAAATTT
>ERZ780226.946-NODE-946-length-24189-cov-2.937806_pt1 | contig 24189 bp, 22 predicted proteins | sample MGYA00511165_ERZ780226 | MGnify/ENA primary metagenome ERZ780226 (study PRJEB29588, sample SAMEA2152373) | human gut metagenome | biome: human gut; feature: human-associated habitat; material: faeces | place: Denmark | collected 2008/2010 ...
CAGCCCCTTTGCCGCCTCCAGCGCCGTTGCCGATACCACCAGATTCACCTGTGCAGTTCCCGCCCGTGTGATCTCCGAAAGGCTCGACCCCATTGCCCAGCAGGACAAAACGGAATAGCCCCAATGCGCCAGCCGGGACCGAAGGGCACCTTCGCTCCCCTCCGCCGCAAAATCCAGCGGCGTCATTCCCAAAATATTGACACTGCCGGGAATCACTGCGCCAGCTTTCTTTGCATACCGCTGCGCCAGCGCCAGAAACGTGCTTCCTGCGCCGGCAATATAGTCGTGCATGCCGTTGGTGGGCACAAAAAAGCAGTCAATGCCGGTTCTTCCTTGAATCAGCCGTGCCAGCGCCGGGAAATCCGTACCGTTCATATAGGGCACCGGAGAACTGACCAACGCAATAAACTCCGGCTGCAAGCTTTCTGCAGTTTCGGAGATCTCCGCCACCAGCTTTTCGTCTGCACCCAGGATTGCATCCATCTCAGAGAGCCCCGAGATGAAAATCATGCTGTCCTGATCGTACCATCTGGTTTCGTCATGGGTGTTGTAGGTGGAATTGCAGCCCGAGGGATCATGAATCACCACCATGCCCCCCAGCTCATACAGCGCGGAGCATACTCCGGATACATCTCCGGTATAGCAGGGCAGAATTCGATAGGCTCGTCTCATATCAGGCTCTCACACCCCAATCCCTTTCGCGGCACCAGATCTCTGGTGTCCTTTTTTGTTTTTGCGGCTTCAATCATCCATTTTGCCAGGGTTCGGATTCCGTCGTAGCCCCACAGTCCGCCGCCCTCCACCAGATTCACAAACCATGGCGTTCCCTCTGCCCAGGCGGCAATCTGCCCCAATGCAAGCACCGGCACATCATTTTCTCTGGGCAGCATCCGCAGCTGGGGCTGGATGGTGGCGCAGAGCAGCAGCTCCGGCGCATGGTCCCGAAGCCACTGGAAATCCGACTGTTCCTCCTGAGTCACTGCATCCAGATACACCCGCTCCACCCGGAATCCATGCTCCAGCAGCAGGCGTGCCAGTCCCAGCGGACGGGGATGCAGGGTGTAGTCGATGGCAATTGGCATCTCTCCAATGACCGTCTTCGCCTGCGCCAGCGTCTCCTCACAGGCTTTTCGCTCTGCCGCATCGTCCAGACGCACAAGCCCCAGTTCTGCCGCCAGCTGCTCCTCCAGCCGTGCAATTTCTTCATAGGAAAATGAGCCTGGCAGATAAGCATGTGGACGTGACAGCCGCTTTGCCGTTTCCTCGGCGCCATACCGCCCCCGCGGAAAGGTTGAAAGCATCACCTGTGCCTGTCCCAGCTCCAGATAGTCGGCATAGCTATGATAATTCTGGATTTCCAGCAGGGTCCAGCCGCTTTTCTCCAGCATACGCCGCAGATCCGCGCCTGCATCCAGCCGAAAATCGCTGCCCAGAATCGCAGCAGTCCTTTCCTTTGCCGGACATACGGGCAGCGGATCAAACATGGTTTTCCGCAGCCGCTGATCCGGCGACAGCCCCTCCTTCTGGGTAATGGGCTCCATAAAGCATCGGAGAAACCGCACCGTGGGAAATCGCTGCGCCAGATGACGATAGATATAATCAAGATCACAGCCCAGAAACCGGTGGGTGCACACGGTAAACACCATCACCGCAGGGGGCAGCTTCGGGAGCTTTTCCAGCACCGATGCAACTCCCTCCAGGGTCACATCCTCTACGGTGCCCTGAATCAGGTCCTGTTCCTCCAGCAGCACCATGGAAAACCGATGGGACTGCCCCATTTCTGCCGCCGTCAGCACCACGCCGCGCATACAGTTCACACCGCAGACATAAATCTGATGGACCTCCGGCACCAGCATGCCCACATGGACGATATTCCAGACCCCATGGGCTGGTGGATTAAACTCCGGATGATGGGAAAACAGCGCCATTCCCTCCGTCTTTCCAATGGGCACCTGATACTGCCGCTGATCCCGGGCGGCTCCAACGCGCTTTAGCATGACGTATCCTCCAGCTCCTGCATGAGCACCCGCGCCAATGCCCGGTATTCCTCCGCCATTTGGCTGTCCGGATAGGCTTCCAGCACGGTTTTTCCCTGTTCCTCCGCTTCGGGCACCAGGTCGCAGTGGGGCAGACGGTAGAGAATCCGGCTGTGGAAGTCTTCTGCCAGCTCCTCCACCTTTTCTTCTTCCCTCTTCACATTTCTCCGGTTCAGCAGGAAGCCGCCCAGCTTTGCATAGCCCCTGCCCTGAAACCGTTCCACTGCCGATGCGATATTTGCCGCCGCATGAATCGCCATGTTCTCTCCGGAGGTGAGGATATACACCGCGTCTGCATAGCCGCTGCGCATGGGCATGGTAAAGCCGCCGCAGACCACATCCCCCAGCACATCATAGAGCACCACATCCGGCTGATAGACCGTATAAGCGCCTGCCGCCTCCAGCTTTTCCAGCGCCGCAATGATCCCCCGTCCGGCACAGCCCAGTCCCGGAGTTGGACCTCCCGCTTCTACGCACAGAACGCCGCCATAGCCCTCCAGCACCATGTCCTCCAGCTTGGGATTCAGATTTCCGCTCCGTACCAGCTCCAGTACGGTGGTAAGCTGCATTCCATGGCGCAGGGTAATGGTAGAATCCGCCTTGGGATCGCAGCCGATTTGCATCACCCGGAGCCCCTGCTCTGCCAGCGCCGCCGCAACATTGGAGACGGTGGTGGACTTTCCAATACCGCCTTTTCCGTAAATCGCCAGCTTTTTCATGCATCGTCCTCCTGAGAAATGACTGAGGAATAGGCGGTTTTCGTGGACACCCCCGGCAGGCTGCCGATCTGACCGGACAGTGCGCTGATTACCGTCTGAGGGGCGTCAATGGCAACACTGATGATATTGATGCCACGCTTGCGATAGGGAATGCCCATCCGCCCGATGATATAGGGGGACGCCTCGTGAAGCCGTTGATTCAGCGCATCCGTAGACGTTCCCTCTTCTACAATAATGGAAATCACCGCAACTCTTGTTTCCATATTCCCCTCTCCTCTCAGCAGATTCTGGGCAGCAGCTCGCCGTTAGGCTGGGGCAGTAGGGTCTGAGTGCCGATTTCCGTTTCCATCACCACTCTGCCCACCTGCTCTTCCGTCACCTCGCCAATGATTGCCGCATTGCCGGAATAGGGTCCCTGCCGCAGCACCTCCACCAGCTTTTCCGCCTGAGCCTTGGGTGCAAAAATCACCAGCCGACCTTCGCAGGCAAGATACAGCGGCTCCAATCCCAGCATGCCGCATACGCCCCTGACCTCCGGCGCAACCGGGATCGCACCTGCATGCAGGCGAATGCCCACGCCGCTCTGTCCTGCAATCTCATAGAGCACCGTGCCCACGCCGCCGCGGGTCGCATCCCGGATCACGTGGATATCCTTTGTTACCTTGAGCATGGATTCCACAGTTCCCCACAGCGGTGCGCAGTCGCTGGTCACGTCTGCCTCAATGCCAAAATCATCCCGGGAAAGCAGAATGGTGCAGCCATGGCGCCCCACATCACCGGTGACAAGGATCGCGTCACCGGGCTGTGCCTTTGCGCCGCCGGTTTCCACGCCGGGGAGGATTTCGCCCACACCGGTGGTGGTAATGAACACACCATCTACCTGTCCCTTGCCTGCCACCTTGGTATCGCCGGATACGATCTGCACACCAGCCTCCTTGGCGTTTTTCTCCATGCCAGCCGCAATCTCCTCCAGCTTGTCCATGGGGAAGCCCTCTTCAATCACAAACGCACAGGAGAGGTATCTGGGCTTTGCACCCATACAGGCAAGATCGTTGACGGTGCCGCAGATGGACAGCTTGCCGATATTTCCGCCCGGAAAAAACGCCGGAGAGACAATAAAGCCGTCTGTGGTCATTGCCATTTTTCCCTTGGGCGCCTCCAGCACTGCCGCATCGTCTGCGGTAAGGCTGGGATTTGCAAAATGTTTCTTAAACACTCGGTCAATGAGCTGCGCCGTCTGGGTGCCCCCTGCGCCATGCGCCAGAGTTACTGTTTCCTTTGCCATCATCGTCTCTCCTATTCCATTCCGTATTGATAATATGCCGAGCAGGCGCCTTCGCCGGATACCATGCATGCGCCCACCGGATGCTGGGGGGTACACACCTTGCCAAACAGCGGACAATCGGTGCTCTTGCATTTGCCCTGAAGCACCTCGCCGCAGCGGCAGGCAGGATTGCCCCGCCCCTCAATCTTCGGCATCTGATATTTCTTTCGGGCATCAAACGCCGCATATTCCTCCCGCAGCTGCATGCTGGAGCCGGAAATGGTCCCCAGTCCCCGCCACTGGGCGTCACAGGGCTCCATGAGCTTTGCCACCAACGCCTGCGCCTTAACGCTGCCGTCCCTTGTCACCACTCTGGGGTAGGCGTTTACAAAGAAAGGCTTTCCCTCTTTTGATTTTTGCAGGGCTGCCGCCAACGCCGTGAGCAGTTCGCTGGCAGTAAAGCCCGCCACCACGCCGCTGACGCCTTCCTCCACCAACTGCTCGCAGAGCCTTGTTCCGGTAATGGCATTCACATGACCGGGATACAGGAAAACATCCGCGCTGCCCTTCAGCGCCTGATATGCCATGGGCATGGTCTTATTGGCGGTCAGCAGTGAAAAATTCGTAAGCCCCTGCTTCTGCGCCAGCTCCACCGCCAGACAGGACGCCGGCGTAGTGGTTTCAAAGCCCACCGACAGGAAGCACACCTGCTCCTCGGGATGATTTTTGGCATATTCCACCGCATCCATGGGCGCATAGACCACCTGGACCTTTGCCCCCTTTGCCCTTGCGCCTGCCAGACTGGCTTCCGTTCCCGGCACCCGCACCAGATCGCCGAAGGTGCAAACGGTCACGCCGTATTCCTCCGCCAGCAGAATTGCCTCGTCAATAAAGCCCACCGGGGTCACGCAAACCGGACATCCCGGTCCGGATATCAGCTCCACCTGCTCCGGCAGCAGCTTTCGAATGCCCAGCCGGAAAATCTCATGGGTATGGGTGCCGCAGACCTCCATAATCCGGAGGGGTGCGCCGTCATAGCCGGTGATGATCTCCCGCGCCGTCTGCATGCTTTTGTCCATCACAGCAGCTCCTCCATGACCTTACGGGATTCCTGCTCGTCCTCATCGGTGATTTTTGCAATGGCAATGCCCGCATGCACCATCACATAATCCCCGGGCTCCAGGTCCTCCAGCAGTGCCGCAGAGACCTCCCGCCGTGCCCCCGATGCGTCCACCAGCGCCGTTCCGTCCGTTACCTTTACCACCTTTGCCGATAGTCCAACACACATAATCGTATCCTCCTATGTTTCGTTCTTTTGTTTTTGCAGCAGCCTTAGTCCATACACCGCCTGTCCCAGTGCAATGCCGCCGTCGTTGGGCGGAACCAGGCTGTGGGTCAGCACCTGCAAGCCTGCCTGCTCCAAAAGTCCCACCGTCAGCTCCAGCAGCAGCCGGTTTTGGAACACACCGCCGCTGAGCGCCGCAGTAGAAATATACGTCTGTTTCTGCGCCGCCAGCACCGCGCCGGCAATCTGTCCCGCCAGCTGCCGATGGAATTCCAGCGCCAACTCGTCCGGATGGGCGCCTGCCAGCCGCTGCTCCAAAATTCGGCGAACCAGTTCATCTGTTGGCAGGGTTAAGAAGCCCGCCGCGTCCGTCTCCGGCGCTTTTACTGCAATGGCATCCATGGTTGGATGTTCCGTCTTCCAGGCTTCTGCCCGATACTGGAGGGCTGTGGATGCTTCTCCCTCAAAGGTAGACGCCCGCCGGATTCCAAGCAGCGCACTCACACCGTCAAACAGTCGTCCTGCGCTGGTGGAAGTAACCGCGTTGATGCCCCGATCCGCCATAGTCAGCTGTACCCTTGCGGTTTTTTCGTCGCACAGCTCCAGCCGGCGAATGACGTCCAGCGTTTCCGCCCGGTCCCCGATCAGGGCATAGACCATGCTCACCGCAATTCTCCAGCCCTCCCGCGCCGATGCATCCCCGCCCAGCTGCAAAAACGGCTGGATGCTGCCCAGCCGCCGGAAGCCGTCCTCCCGTGCCAGCAGCAGCTCTCCGCCCCAAATGGTGCCGTCCGTTCCATAGCCGGTGCCGTCAAAGGAGACACCGATCACCGGGTCATGGTAATCGTTTTCCGCCATGCAGGAGAGAATATGGGCATAGTGGTGCTGCAGCTGAATCAGCGGCAAATCCATTTCCTTTGCCATTGCCACGGAATTATAGCCCGGATGCAGATCGCATACCACCGCCTGTGGCTGCGCCTCCAGCAGCGTCTGGAATCGCCCGATGGTTTCCTCCAGCGCCTGTACCGTCCTAAGGTCCTGCAAATCCCCCACGTAGGGAGAAAGATAGCACAGATCGTTTACCCCAATGCAAAAGCTGTTTTTCAGCTCTCCGCCCATGGCAAGCACGGTGCCCTTTTTTTCTCCGGACAAGACCACCGGCAGCGGCGCATAGCCCCGGCTCCGGCGTACCATATACGGGCGATTCCGGAAGAAATCCATCACCGAATCGTCCGCCCGAATGCGGATATTCCGGTCGTGGGACAAAATGCAGTCTGCCAAATGCCCCAGCTCCGTCTCCGCATCCCGGTCATCCCGGCAGATGGGAGCGCCGCTGACATTGCCGCTGGTCATCACCAGGCAGTCCGGCATAGGAAGCCCGTCGTCATAGTCAAACAGCAATAGCTGCACCGGCGCATAGGGCAGCATCACGCCAACCCTTGGATTCTCCGGTGCCACCGCTTCACACAGCTTTCCTCCCGGCAGCCGGTCCAGCAGCAGAATCGGCTTCTGGTGTCCGGTGAGAATTTCCCGCTGCTCCGGGGTAATGCTGCATTCCCGCTGCGCTGTTTTCTCATCCCGCATCATCACCGCAAAGGGCTTCATGGGACGTTTTTTTCGCTGTCGCAGCAGGGATACCGCTGCCTGATTGGTGGCGTCGCAGCACAGGTGGAAGCCGCCGATGCCCTTGACTGCCACGATTCCCCCCTGCAGGATGGTTTTTCTTGCCGCAGTAATAGCATCCCGTCCCCGCTCCTGTCGTCCCAGCAGATACACCTGCGGACCGCAGTCGTTGCAGCATACCGGCTGGGCGTCGTAGCGCCGAGTTTCCGGACTATGATATTCCGCTGCGCACCGGGGGCACATGGGAAAGGACTTCATGCTGGTCCGCTCCCGGTCATAGGGCAGCGCATCGAGAATGGTCAGCCGCGGACCGCAGCAGGTGCAGTTGATAAAGGGATGCAGATACCGGCGGTCCTTTGGATCATACAGCTCCCGTTTGCAGTCGTCACAAATGGCGATATCCGGAGAGATGAAAATCTCGCCGCTGGTTTTGGCGCTTTCAATAATGGAAAACTCCGAAAACATCGGGGCATCCACTTCCGTCTTTTCGTCCAGCTTCAAAATCGCTGCCCGCTTTGGCGGACGATGCTCCAGCGCCTCCCGAAATGCCGCCACCTGCTGCTCTGTCCCTTGTGCATAAATCTCCACATAGGGACCGCAGTTGGCTACCGTACCGGTGATTCCGGTTTCCATGGCATGCCGGCTGACGGTGGGACGAAAGCCTACCCCCTGAACAATGCCATACACCCGAATGCGCCGGGTTACGATTCCGTCCATGGTTCCTCCGTCCTTCCCGAAACGGCAAAGTGTATGAGGTCAATCTGCCGTCCTGTGCAGTTCGGTGCTGCCGCCCACATGGTTTTGTCGCCAATGAGCAGATCATAGTTTCCCTGCTCCAGCAGCTCCTTCAGCTGGTCCTCCTCCGTAAGATAGATGTCACCGTCCCGCTTCAGCTCCCGCTTTTGCATAAACCAGCTTGCCACGGTGACTTCTTTTGCACCACACTGCTCCAAAAGATTTCGAATACTGTTGGCACGCACCTGCTGATGGACAACCAGCGCTCGTTTTCCCGCCGCGTCCACCGGAGCCAGCGCATCCGCCGCCAGGGGGTCCAGGCATTCATAGGGCGTTCCGAACCTCTGCTTTAAATACTCCGCCGCTTTCAGCCCATCGGGCGCAAGCACCAGATTTTTCTCCACGCTGGATGCCTGCCGGATTTCCTCCAGACTGCCGGTTCCATAGCACCAGACCTGATTCCAGCCCTGACTTTGGAGCTTGTCCCGCAGCCGTTTCTCATCCTTGGGACTGCCAAAATCCAGCGGCGTCAGACCCAGCACGCCGATTCGTCCCGGCTCAGTCGGCAGTGCTTCCTCTGCAAATCGCTGCATCAGCGCAAGATATGCCTTCTCCGCGCCCACGTCATACAGCTCCATGCCGTCGGTATCCACGGCAATCACCGGCAAACCTGTTTTCTTCTCTGCCATTCGCCGCAGCGCCCGATAATCCGTTGCAATGACTGCGGGAACCGGCGTTCCAATAATTGCAGCGAACTCGCCGTGGACCTTTTCCGCCGTGTCCCGGAGCTTTTCCCCCAGCCGGTCATCTCTGCCCAAAATGGCATCCATATCCCGGAGTCCGGCGCTGAAGATGGCGCTTTTGTGGGTGAACCATCTGGGCTCATCGAACCCACAGATATTGCCTGCACAGCCGCCGGCATCACAGATCACAATAATCCCGCCCAGGGCATAGAGCACCGCCGATGCCCCGGACTGATCCGGTGCAAAGGGGGATATCACTTTTCTGAGTCCCTTCATACGGTTTTCTCCTTTTCCGAAAGCAGCCGATCCAACTCGGAAAGCAGCTTCCGCAGTCCTGCATAGCCAAAGGGCTGCACATCCTCGTTCCACTGGAGGTTGGGACAGCCGGGATGATAATAGCCCGCATCCTTGCCGATGGTCACGTCTGCCTTCGCGCCGCTGCAATCGTAGTTCAGCATTGTGGGCTCCAGATTGGAATAGACCCGCAGTTCCGGCGCCAGCTTGGAAAGCCGCTGCACATAGACAAAGTTCTCGTCCGTCACCGTTCCATAGATTTCACTGACGGAATAGCCCATCTGGATGAGTGCCACCGCCAGTTCAAAGGGATCGCCGTTCATGCATTCCCCCAAGGTAAAGGTCAAATTCGGGTACTTTTCCCGGAACCGTGCAATGGTGTTCTTGGTTTCCCGATACATATCCTCGTCCCGGAGCTCCGCGCCCAATGCCGCGCCCAACGCCTGATACTGGCTGTGGATTTTTTCAATTTGATACAGCCGCCGAAGCTCAATGGACGGAATCTGCAAGCGCTCCTCAAAATCCCGGGCGGCAAACCGCGCTTCCGGGTTCAAAACCAGGTTGAAGTTCGCCTCCGACATGCATTGATATTCCGCATAATCCTTACAGCGGGAGATTTCGCGAATCTGCCGGACGCCAATCCCCTGGAGCAGGTCATATAGCTCGCAGTCCTCCTGCAGGGGAGCAAAGAACCCCAGAATATTCACCGCCGTGGACTTCTTTTTTCTCGGCTCCAGCAGGGAATACAGGCTCTGACGGACATGCACCATGGGCGGCTTCCGTCCCTCTCGGGTCAGAGCATACATATAACAGGGTCGAACCGGAAGTCCCGCCTGCTCCTCTGCCCGGCGGCAAACCCGCTCCATATCCGTGCCCAGCAGCGCATCCACGCAGGTGATGCAGATCATCACCACGGAGGGGCGCTTTGGGAGGCTTTCCACTACCTCCTGCACTGCCTGTGGAATCTTTCTTAAATGCCGTCCGGTGACCACATCCGTTTCGTCCATCATCAGGTAGAAAAACCGGTGGTCATACTCCGGCATCCGGCTGATGAGGGAGGTATTCCGTCCGCAGCAGCCCGGAGCCACCAGCAGCATCACCGAATCCGGGATAGCAAGTCCCGCCCGCTTGACGCCAAAGCCTTCGGCGCCGGGAGAGTTGAAGGCAAGGGTCGCCGGTGAGCTATAAATCAAATGGCAGCCGGATTGCAGCTCCGGGGGTAAATTCTCCCGTCCCCGCCGGCTGAGCTCCCGGGTGGTATAGCAAACGGCGTTCACGAACATTCCTCCTTCCACAAAAGCTCCGCCAAATCAAAGAACCGGCGGCTGATGGGCAGGCTGGGATCCCCTTCAATCACGGTCTTTCCCATATCCTCATAGCGAATGATTTCATCGCTCCGGGGAATTTCGCCCACAATCCGCAGTCCTGCCGAATCGGCAAACGCCTGAACCTTTTCCGTCTCATGCTCTACATTGCGATGATTCAGCACGATGCCAAACACCTTGGCATAGCTGCGGTCCTCAAAGTTCCGGACGGCGCTGCTGATATTGTTTGCCGCATACAGCGCCATCTTTTCGCCGGAGGTAACAATCAGCACCTTTTCCGCATAGCCCTCGCGAATGGGCGCCGCAAAGCCGCCGCAGACCACATCCCCCAATACGTCATAGAGCACCACATCCGGCTTCCAGGTTTCAAAAAGCCGCAGATCCTCCAGCAGCTGGAACGTAGCGATAATTCCTCTGCCGGCGCAGCCCAAGCCCGGAGTCGGTCCGCCGGTTTCGATACACAAAACGCCCCCAAAGCCCTGCCGGGAGATTTCCTCCAGCGTCTCCGGGTCCCGGTCCGTCCGGCGCATGAAATTCATCACCGGCTCCACGGGCTTGCCGCCCAGCAGATTGATGGTGGAGTCCGCCTTGGGATCGCAGCCGATCTGAATCACCCGCTTTCCCATGGCAGCAAAGGCAGCCGCCAGATTGCTGGTCACCGTGGACTTTCCGATGCCGCCCTTTCCGTATATGGCAATTTTCAGCATAATTCTCTCCTGTCCGGGTACAAAAAACCCCGCCGCACAGACAGCGGCAGGGTAGGTATATCCGATCATGCCATCCCCTAGGGACGGCAGGCAGACGGCTATTCCGGCGCGGTAAACCCTTGCTGTCAGAGCGCTATGATTTCATTTGTGTTCCTTTGCGGTTGCCCATAGGCTTCCGCGCAGTCCGTTCGTAGCTATTGTATCATTTGGAACAGAATAATGTCAACTGTCTATCTCTGCCCTGGCACAATTTTGAACGAGCTTTTTAAAAATTCCAAAAGGAATCATTCCCCCGCTTGCATTTGTGCGGCTTCCGTGGCATAATGATAGTCACTTTGTGAAGAAGCGGTGTATATCATGCAAAAATTGAAAAAAATCTGGTCAGCGGGCTGGCTTCCGGTTTTGTCCGTGATTCTGACCTGTTTTTATCCCTGTGTGTTTCTCTATGCCCACAATGCCGGAGAAGCGCCATTTTCCAGTCTGTTTCCCTTTTTCGGCGTATTCCTGCTCAATGCGCTGGTTTTTCTGGTTCCCTTGAGCCTGATTCAGCGGAACATCTCCCGGGGTGCTTTTTTAACGAACCTTGCCATGCTGGTCATCATCAACTTTGGAATGCTCATGAATGCCCTGACCGCCCGTTGGGCGTCCATCACGCCCGGTGCAGTTCTTGCCGTGCTTTCCGTTTTGCTGCTGGTGGTGTTGGTGCTTTTCATCTGGAAGCGCCCCAACATGAAGATTCCCTGCGGTCTGTTTGCCCTGACCTTCGGCGTATTGTCCGTCATCAGCTTTGGGCTGGCGGTTGTCACCAATCTCAGCTCCGGCAGCAGTCAGGACAGTCAGGAAGCCTTTGAAACCTATGAGCCGAAAACCTTTTCCGGCGACAAGCCCAACGTCTACTATTTTCTGTTCGACGGCTATGCCGGTCCGGAATGCCTCCAGCACTATTACGACTATGACAATGAGCCGTTTCTCAAAGCCATGGAGGACAAGGGCTTCAGCGTATCCCGCACCAGCCACAACTTCGAATCCCTGAAAACCGTCACCATTGTGCCCAACCTTTTAAACCTCGACTATGTGGCACATAAGAGCATGTCCGTTGCAGAAAAGGATTCGCTTTTGGAAATGCCCAATCTGTTCCGCACCTTCCGGGATAACGGCTATCAGCTGAACCTTGCCAACCATCTGGACTATATCGGCGCCACCGGCTGCAACGTGCTCACCCACAATCAGTCCCGGCGCACCATTTCGGATTTTCTGCTGAAAAACAGCCTTTACAGCCAATTTGACTTCATCAAAACCGAGCTGAATAACTACATCCACGCCGACTATGTCGCCACCTACACCGGTCCTCTGTTCAACGTAATGGACGCTGAGCGAAATTGCTGGAAATCCACCGGCGACGGTCCCACCTTTACCATGGGCTATCTCCAGTGCCCCCACGCACCTACCATTCTGGACAAAAACGGCAAGCTGGTGGACAACTATGAAAACGTCGGCTGGCAGTGGAATCGCCCGGAGCTGTACCTGGGTCAGCTGGAGTACATCAGCAGCTTTATTCTGGAGCTGGTCACCACCATTCAGGAGCATGATCCCGACGCGCTGATTATCGTTCAGTCCGACCACGGCTGCCGTCAGGCAAACCACTTCTACGACATGGGCATTTGGGATACCTATGATCCGGAGGTGGAAAATCCCTATATGCAAAATATTCTGAACTGCGTCTACTACAAGGGCGAGGATTTCCCCATCGAGGGTGAAATCGGCATCAATTCCCTGCGGCTGATTCTCAATCAGGTGTTCGGCACCGATTATGAGATGATCGAGCCCTACCACTACGTCAAGGGTCGCTTTGACACCCATCCCCGGGATGAGGAACACGGATAACAAAAACGAGCTGCCAACCACGGCAGCTCGTTTTAAGGTAATACTGTACAAATCGACAAGAGAGTCTGACGAGAGATTTTTGTCAGAAAAAGGTATAAAACCGCAGGAATACTTTGTGTATTTCAAGGTTTTACAAACGAATTTCTGGCGAAAAAGATCCGTCAGAATCCGCAGACGCATTTGTGTGGTGTTGCCTTACGCTCTGATTGTATCACAGCCCCGAAGAAGTTGCAACGCTTTGATACAGCCGAAGCAACACCTGCGCCCGGTCCTGAAGCGTCTCGGCTTTTTCCGCCCGCTGTGCCCCTTCTTTTCCGATGCGCCAGAGATGGGGGGTCATGGTCAGCAGCTGCATAATCTCCTGATGCTCCGTAAGCCGGAAATCAAACTCCAGGGTTTCCTCCTGCACCAGTTGGAAGCCGGGGTATACCGGGCTGACCTTCTCCTGTTTTTCGGTGATCTCCGGATAGATCAGCTCTTTCAGTGCCATCAAATGCTCCCGTCCTGCCGTTACCTCCAGAAAATATCCCCCGGGTGCCAGTACCCGATGGAATTCCTCCGGCACCGTCAGGGCAAACATGCTCATAACCCCGTCCAGACTGCCGGCCATGATGGGAAGATGGGCTGCCGATGCGGTAATCCACATGGCGCTTTTGCAGCGTCCTGCGGCGTATCGCACCGCATCCTTGGAAATATCCACGCCGTAAAAGGCTCCTCCCGGCAAATGGGGCATCAGCTGAGACAGATAATACCCCTCGCCGCAGCCGGCGTCCAGCACCTTGGGATTTTCCGGCAGCTTTTCTCCAAAAATATGCTGCACTGCCCGGGCAATTGGGGCATAATGACCCCGGTCCAGAAAGGCACGGCGGGCTGCCACCATGTCCCGAGTGTCACCGGGATGTTTGGAGTGCTTTTGGGTCACCGGCAGCAGATTCACATAGCCCTGCCGGGCAATGTCATAGCTGTGGCGCTTTGAGCAGGTCAGTGTTTTTTCCTGCTGCGTCAGCGGCTGCCCGCAGACCGGACAGCAAAGAATGGTAGGTTCCATCAGCATTCCCTCATCAGTCGAATAAAGAATTTCATTGCGTTTTCGGTATTTTCAATCCGGATTCGCTCGTTATTGCCGTGTACCGTGGACTTTTCCTCACCGGTGACATATTTCCCGGAAAACCGGTAAACATGATCACAGATGCTCCGCCAATGCCGGGAATCGGTACAGGCTACCATCTGATAGGGGCTGACCACCGCCTGATGCCAGGTGGCTTCAATGGCAGCCTTCAGCCGTTCAAATTCCGGTCCCAGCTCGGAATCCGGTCCGGGGTCCGTACCGGGGTGGACGCGGATTTCCACCTGGGGGTCCCGGATTTTTTGCTTCAGCCGCCGCACCACACTCTCCTGGGTATCCCCCCACAGCAGCCGTAGATTGGCAAACATGGTTGCCTCCGCAGGAATCACATTTCCCGCCTGAGCACCCTGGCACTGGGTCAGCGCAAAGGTTGTGCAGGCAGCCGCTTCGATCATGCCGCCCTGCTTCCGGAGCCAGTGGAGATAGATTGGGCGCAGCAGATGGCGATTTGCCAGCAAAAGCCGGGTTTGAAAGCTACAATACCGTCCCATGGTGTCCGTCATAGCTTCCAGCGCCGGTCCCAGCCGCATGGGAAACGGGTGGCATCCAATGCGGCTCATAGCACGGCAAAGGCGCGGCAGCGGATTGTTGGGATAGGGCACCGATGCATGACCGCCCCGACTTTTTGCCGCAAACTCCAGATTGGCAACGCCCTTTTCTCCAATGCCCACCATGGCGCAGGGCACCGTGGTATCCGGAAAAAAGCCGTCCATAATATCGCCGCCTTCATCCAATACAAAGGCAGGCGTAATGCCCCGCGCCACAAACAGATCGCGAATGGCAGGCGCAGAGGGTCCCATGATTTCTTCCTCGCCGGACAGCGCCAGATAGATGTCATGCTTCGGCACAAAGCCTTCCTTTAAAAGCTGTTCCGCTGCCTCCAGCATGGAACACAGCTGGTTTTTCATATCCAGCGTCCCGCGCCCCCAGAGCACACCGTCTTCCAGCACACCGTCAAAGGGCGGCTTGTCCCAGGCATCCTCCTGGGCAGGCACCACATCATAGTGGGACAGCAGCACCGCAGGATCCCCCGGCGCTTTTCCGGGAATATGAATGAGAATTCCCGTGGTATCCACCCGCTCCACCGTGGCAATCTTCCACAGCATTGGGTAAAACTCAGGCAGCAGGCTCCGGAACTTCTCAAACTCCGCTTCCTCCCGCAGCTCGGTTGTGGAGATGGTCCGGCAGCGAATCATCGCCTGTAGATGAGAAACTGCTTTGTCCCGATCCACCACCGGTTCCATATCCGGCTTTGTTTCCCGCTTCGGCGGCTGAAATTTTGCCGCACGCACCACACAAATGACTGCCAATCCCGCCAGAATTCCCAGCAGCACCGCAGCTATGATTGCTCCCATCTGTGTTTTCCCCCTTCCATGCTCAGAATTTCTTCTCTCCGTTATTTTACATCATTTCCTCCCCCGGGTCAAACCGGGAAAACCACAAGAAAACGCCTTGCGGCTTGGGCGCAGTTGTGATATGATGTAGAAAAATCAGTTGGAGGCTGCAAACGTGGCAAAATTAAAGGATTTTATCGATCAGGTATCGTTTGACGAGGTATGGGCGCTGCTGGGGCAGGACCGGGAGAACATGGAGCAGTATAAAGAGGCATGTCAGTCCATTTATTCCGAACTCCAGGCGGCAACCCCCGCAGAAAACACCGACCGGATGACCATTCGGTTCGTCATGGAGGAAGCCCCGGAGTGGACGTTCTTCTTCGGCGACGACACAGAGGATGAGGAAGCGAATGCGCAGGACGAAGCAGAGGACGAGGGTCCCACCCTTCAGGTCTACGGCTTTATTCCCGGCGACGACGAGGGCTATGCCGTTGGGCTCAAATCCCCGGAGATTCTGCTGGGTCTGGACATCGATCCGGAAACCGTCCGGGACTATTCCCCTCAGGAGATTGTGGCAAACTGCCTGGAGGAAATGATCTATTCCTCCACCGTTGCGTCCAGCGCCTATGGCACCGAAAAGGACATGGCGGGCGGCGGACTGCTGGCATCTCAAAACTGCATGCAGGAGGACATCCAGAACATCGATCTGGAAAAGCTCCGTCAGGAGTTGGGGGCGATCCCCAAACCCACCGAGGACTACAAAACGAAATACGGTTTTCTTTTTTAAGGTCAAAAATGGCTGCTGCACTTCAAAACCGTGCAGCAGCCATTTTTATTTACACGTATCCTCTTTCCAGCAGAAAAGCATGATACCGCCTGCGCTGGCTGGGAATCATGTCATGCGCCACAAACTCCGGGAACTCCTCCGGCGGAATCCAGCGGTAGTCCACCGTTTCTCCCGGCTGGAGGATAATTCCCGTTTTTTCTCCCGCAAGCTCCGCCCGATACATATAAAAGATGGAATGCGCCGGATCGCTGACCTCTCTTCCCAGCAGGGTAAGCTCTGACGCCAAAATTCCCGTTTCCTCATAGAGCTCCCGTTTGGCACAGGTAAGGGCATCCTCTCCCTTGAGGGCAGAGCCGCCCGCTGTGGTCTCCCAAGCGCCAGGATGGTTGGGCTTATTGGGGTCCCGCTGCATGGCAAGGATGCTGCCGTCCTGATGCTCCACAATGATTTCGCACACCAGATGGTAAAGTCCTTCCGACACGGGCTCTCCACGCACCAGATCCACATGGGCAAGGGTGCCGTCCCTTCGATAGCCGTCCCAAAGCTCCATGGTTATTTCCCCAGCTTCCGCTGAATCAGCTTGATGAGCTCCATAATCGGGATGATGCAGAACGCCAGACCCAGCGCCACCGCATATTCCATCAGAGAAATATGCTGGAACTGGAACGCATCCCGCAGTCCGGGCACATAGATCACCGCCGTGGTCAGCACCAGCGACAGCGCCATGGCGCCCCAAAGCCATTTATTATGCCCCTTCAGCGTGAAGACGGACTTTCTCCGGGAACGCATATTAAAGGAATGGAAAATCTCCACCATGGACAGGGTCAAAAACGCCATGGTCATGCCGTCCAGACTGTCGGTAATCTCCCATACGCCTGCCTCGATGCGGTGCCCCACAAAGTAAGACAGCATCGTCAGTCCGGTGATGATAACGCCCTGAATCGCAATATCCAGACCCATGCCGCCGGCAAAAATGCCGTCCTTGGCTGCCCGGGGCTTCCGCTTCATAATGTCCGCTTCCCCCGGCTCCATGCCCAGCGCCAGCGCCGGGAAGCAGTCGGTAATCAGGTTGATCCACAGAAGATGCACCGGCTTTAGAATCGTAAAGCCCATAAGGGTTGCAAAGAAGATGGACAGCACCTCAGACATATTGGACGCCAGCAGGAAGCCGATGGCTTTACGGATGTTGTCATAAATCCGACGTCCCTCTGCAACGGCTTCTACAATGGTGGCAAAGTTGTCGTCCGCCAGCACCATATCCGCCACATTTTTGGTGACGTCCGTGCCGGTAATGCCCATGCCAACGCCAATGTCCGCAGACTTGATGGAGGGTGCATCGTTGACGCCGTCGCCGGTCATTGCCGTAATGCAGCCGTTTTTCTTCCAGGCATTTACGATTCTCACCTTATGCTCCGGCTGCACCCGGGCATAGACGGAGTAGTCGCCAATGTGCTGCGCCAAATCCTGATCGCTCAGCTCATTCAGCTCCGCGCCGGTAATCGCCTTCTGCCCCGGCTCCAGAATGCCCAGCTGCCCGGCAATGGCAACCGCAGTGTCCCGATGGGCGCCGGATATCATCATCTTTAAAGATGCCGATTTGCCGGGCAATGGCCGCAGCAGTAATTTTATGGTCGCCGGTAATCATAATCGGGCGAATCCCCGCCTCGCGGCATTCCTCAATTGCCGCCTTAACCTCCGGGCGAATGGGGTCGATCATGCCGGACAGTCCCAGATAGCAGAGCTTCTGCTCCAGATTTTCCGGCTCATAGGACTCCGGCGCCGTCTTCCAAATTCTCTGAGCGCCGCAGAGCACCCGCAATGCCTGATCCGCCATGGTCTTATTGGCATGGAGGATTTCCTGCCGTTTTTCCTGGGTCATGGGACATATTTTCTCCCCATCCCACCAGCTTTCGCAGCGACGGAGCACCTCGTCCGGCGCGCCCTTGGTAAACTGAACGATGGTTCCGTCTGCCATTTGATGCACCGTGGACATCATCTTTCGTCCGGAGTCAAAGGGCGCTTCGCCGATTCTGGGATAATCCGGCTCCAATTTGTCCTTGGGAAGCCCCAGCTTTGTGCCGTCATTCACCAGCGCGCACTCGGTAGGCTCACCCTGTGCCTGCCCGTCGCTGCCCAACACTGCGTCCGAACACAGCTCCATTGCCAGCGCCAGCCGGGCAACATCCGCGCCATGATGGTCCACCACGGTCATTTTGTTCTGGGTCAGGGTGCCGGTTTTATCCGAGCAGATAATCTGCGTGCAGCCCAGCGTTTCCACTGCGGTCAGCTTTCGGATGATCGCCTTGTTGGCGGACATTCTGGTCACGCCGATGGACAGAACAATGGTCACCACCGCTGCCAAGCCCTCGGGAATTGCCGCCACCGCAAGGCTTACCGCCACCATAAAGGTATCCAGCAGTCCCGTTCCGGTGATATTGGGATAGGCGCGGATGATATCCAGCAGAAAAATCACGGAGCAGATGCCAATGACCAGGAACGAGAGGATTTTGCTCAGCTGGCTCAGCTTGATTTGCAGCGGCGTCTGCTCCTCCTTTGCCGTGGTCAGGGCATCGGCAATTTTGCCCATTTCCGTATTCATGCCGGTGCCGGTCACCACCATGCGCCCTCTTCCGTATACCACGGTGGAGCCCATATAAGCCATGTTTTTCCGGTCCCCCAGAGGGATATCCTTCTCCTGTCCCAGCTCCAGCGCATCTGGATGCTTGCTTACCGCAACGGATTCGCCGGTGAGGGCAGCTTCTTCTACCTTCATGCTGGCACTGTAGACAATGCGTCCGTCTGCCGGCACCGCATCACCGGCTTCCAGAATCACAATATCGCCGGGCACCAGCTCCTGACTGGGCAGGGTAACAAGCTCCCCATCCCGGAGCACCTTGGAGGTTGCCGCCGCAATTTCCTGCAGTGCCGCAATGGCTTTTTCCGCCTTGCTCTCCTGTGCCACACCCAGCACCGCGTTAATCACCACAACCACCATAATAATGATAACATCTGCAAAGGAATCCCCGGAATACACCGCGGTAATTCCGGAAATCACCGCTGCCACAATTAAAATGATAATCATGGGGTCCGCCAGTTCCTTGAGGAACCGCTGGAGCAGCGACTCCTTTTTCCCTTCCGCCAATCGGTTGGGACCGGTTTCCTCCAGGCGGCGTTTTGCCTCCTGCCCTGTAAGTCCCCGGGAATCACTGTTCATCTGCCGCAGCACTTCATCCTGTGAGTTCAAATAGGGTTTCATGATTGCCTCCTTATTGATTTCAAAACGATACTTTCATCTATATTCTACCCGCTCGGGACTGACCATTAGCCGCCAAAGAACAGATGTTCAATGAGAATCTTCAGTCCAATGGCAATGAGCACCAGCCCGCCAAGGAACTCCGCCTTGGACTGGAACCGATTGCCGAACACATTGCCGATCTTTACGCCCACGGCGGAACATACGAAGGTGGTTGCACCAATCAGCAGCACAGCGGGAACAATTGCTACATCCAGGAACGCAAAGGTCACGCCTACTGCCAGCGCGTCGATGCTGGTGGCAACCGCAAGGGTCAGCATGGTTTTGAACCCGAAGGAGGCGTCTGGACATTCCTCCTCCTTGCTGAAGGATTCCTTGATCATGTTGGCACCGATCACCGCCAGCAGTACAAAGGCGATCCAGTGGTCGATGTTGGTAATCAGTGACTGAAACCGGATGCCCAGCAGCCAGCCCAGCAGCGGCATCAGCGCCTGAAAGCCGCCAAAATAGATGCCGCAGATCAGGCAGTGCTTTGCCTGCAGCTTTGGCACCGACAGGCCCTTACAGATGGACACCGCAAAGGCGTCCATGCTGAGCCCCAGCGCCAGAATGAACAGTTCGATGATACTCATATGTATTCCTCCCGAGCATAAAAAAAGGACCTACCTGCCCTGCGGCAGATAAGTCTGGTCATTTCGTACGGAGCCAGAGCGCCATGCACTCAGGATGTTGACCCCATAACGCCTCATTGAGACGCTGACTACTCCCTTAACTTGGGGCTACTATACCATGATTTCGGAGGTCTGTCAAGGAAATTTCCACGATTTTTGCGTCCGTTTGGATTACAAATTGCCCGAACCGAAGTCCGGGCAATTGCATGCTTTTTACTTTCCAGGAAGGGGCATGCCGGGTCCGCCGGGACCACCGGGTCCGCCGGGAGGAGGCATACCGGGACCACCAGGTCCACCAGGTCCGCCGGGAGGAGGTCCGCCTGCGGGCATGGGCGGCGCTTCTACCGGACGGGACTCTGTGGAGAATTCCACCACAACGCCCTCCATGCCGCCTGTGAAGGTCATTTTACCCTCCACATTGCCGTTTTCCTCTACCTTGCCAACATAATTCCGAATCAGACCGCCCTGCTCGATTTTGAACGCAAAGGAGCCGTCTGCCCGTACCTCCGCTTTCTCCAGAAACGGGACCGTTGCCCACTGACCGGGGGCAATATCCACTCGCGCCGTCTGGGCGTCGAAGTCGATGGTGGTCTCCCGCTCTGCGCCAGGGGTATGCTCATATACCATAAACGCCATATTTCTACCTCCTTTCTAAGCAAACAGCGGCGAGAGGCTTCCGCTTCCCGCCGCCATAATACTATTATAATAAGCCCCATGCCTCCCCGCAAGGGAAACCGATTATCTGGACATAAATGCAACAATCTCGTCCCATTTGGCGGCTGCGGACCCCTGGACAAATCCGGGCTTTCCACCGCCGCGACCATGGAGGGCTGCGTTGAGCTCCTTTACCCAGGCTCTCAGGTCGCCCTGAAGCTGACCCACCGCATATTTATAGCCGCTTTCCTCGTCGCCGGAAAAGATCGCCGCTCTGCCGCCGCAGGTTTCCTGCACCGCAATGGCAGCCCGACGCACGCCATCGGCAGAGAGCCCGTCTACCTTGATGCAGACATCGCCCTTGTCCCGGTACTGCTCCGCCAATGCGGCAAACTGGGCATTTTCCATGGCAGTCACCTGCTGACGCTTGTTTTCCAACTCCGCCGCCAGATTTTTGACCGCCTTGGCAGTTTCCATCACCTTGGCAGAGAGCAGCTGGGAAATCTGCCGGTTCTGGTCCTGCACCGCAGTGAGATATTGCAGCGCACGCCGTCCGGAGAGCATTTCCACCCGAACGCCGCTGTGGAATTTCTCCACGGACAGGATTTTTACCAAGCCAATTTCGCCGGTATGCGCCACATGGGTCCCGCAGCAGGCACAGATATCTGCCCCCGGGAATTCCACAATCCGCACCTTGCCGGTCAGCTCCTTTTTGCTCCGATAGGGAATCTCCTTGAGCTCCGCCGGGGTCGGATACCAGCACTTTACCGGGCTGTCCAGCCAGATTTTTTCATTGACCTCCTGCTCCACTCCTCTGAGCTGCTGCTCAGTGAGCTCGCCGGAAAAATCAATGGTCACCATGTCCGCGCCCATATGAAAGCCCACATTGTCGTAGCCATAAATCCGATGGACCACGCCGGACACCATATGCTCGCCGGAATGCTGCTGGGTCAAATCAAACCGCCGGTTCCAGTCGATCACCGCTTTCACTTCGGTTCCCACTGCAATGGGCTCCTCCGTATAATGAAGCACCAAACCGTCCTTCTCGTGGGTATCGGTCACCCTGATCCCGTTGATAGTGCCCTGATCTCCGGGCTGTCCGCCGCCTTCGGGATAAAAGCAGGTCCGGTCCAAAACGATCTCATAGCCGTGCTTACCCTGCCGGCACTCCAGCACCTTCGCCGTGGTTTCGCGGAGATAGGCGTCCTGATAAAATAGCTTTTCTGTTTCCATGTTTCGTCCTCCCAAGGGGAAATCTATGAGAGCAGCCTTGCCCCCGGTTTTTCCTGTATCTTAGCACAATTCCGTCCGGGATGCAATTCTTGGCGCTAGAACTGCAAAATGAACAGCGATTTTTTCGGATATCCCTTGACAGCGCCCTTGGGGCACAGGATATAATTAGGTCACGAAATGAAATCTCAAGGTTTTTTAGAGAGAGGGAGTGTTCCTATGACCAGAAAAGAAGTCTGTAATGCCACGGGACTGAGCATCAAAACCCTTCGGCTTTATGAGGAAAAGGGTCTGATTGCTCCGGCGCGCCAATACCGGAATGGACGGGAATATCGGGTCTATACCCCGGAGCTGGTGGCGCAGCTCCAGCAGATTGCCACCCTCCGCCGGGCGCTGTTTACCATGGACGAAATCAAAACCATGCAGAAAAACCCCGACACCATCCCCGGTATTTTTGAGGATTACCGGCAATGGCTGGAAGTGCAGGAGAATCAGTTCCGCGCCCTTCGCCAGGCAGCCGGTCAGGTGAATGTACAGACGCTGCATTCTGTCGGTTCCCTGCTTTCCGGCATGGAACAGGCTGCATCCAAAATGCCCCTGCCCCAGATGGACATCAAGACGGACTTCAAGCATATCGACGCCATGGAGGAGCCCCCGCGCCATGTGGTGCAGCAAACGGATTTTGACGACATGGTACCCAATGCCCGGGTATTCCGGCAGATGAATCTGATGATCGACGGAGATCGCAGCAATAATATCAACGTTGCCTTTGGGCAGTACAATGATATGCGTCGTCAGCCCCCGGAGGAATCCGGACCGGTGCAGGAAACGCATAACGTCCCCCGGTGGCAGAAAATCCTTGGCGGCATATTCACCGGGCTGATGGGGCTGACGGCAGTTTTGGGCATCTATCAGGCGCTGGCACACCAGTGGTTTAACCGCGTTATATGGGGCACGTTTCTGCTGTTTCTGCTGCTCCGGCTGCTGCTTGCCGCCATTCCCCTGTGGAAATCCCACCGGCAGTGGCTAAAGAACGCCCGGCAAAAGGACGCCGATGCAGGCGGCAGCCAATATGCCGCTGCCCTTGCCGCAGACGAAAAACGCCGCAATCGGCTCATTGGGTTAGGCGTTGGCGGCGGTGTGCTGGTGATTGTATTGATCGTGGTGCTGTGTCGGGTGCTCTATGCCCAGGCACATCCTCAGGCGGACTACACCGTTTGTCTGCTCACCAGCCGGGAGCTCAGCGACAAGGTTGCCCTTGATTTTTCCAAAACGCTTTCTCCTCTGGTGGGAGATCTGGACGGAAACGGAACCGCCGTGTGCCAGGTTGAACAGCAGATACTCAATTCCCATCCCGACAACGTCACTCCCGATCAGGTAAAGGCATGGGCTTATCAGGGCACCTATCCCCTGCTGCTTCTGGTGGACTATGAGATTTACTATCTGGATGACCCCCAGTGGAACAATGCCGTTACCTCCTTGAACCGGAAGCAGTACTGTGCTCCGCTGCCGGAGGATATCCCTTCGGAGGACAGCTATGCGGTGGACCTGAGTCAGGTGCCCGCCATGCAGTCGCGGTCCATGGGCGATCTGGGTCTGTACGCCTGCATTCCCATTGGCGATAGTCAGGAGGAATATGACTTCGCCGTTTCGCTTCTGCGGCAGCTGCTGCAAAGCGCTTCTTGAGTATTTTTTCGATTTCCGAGTGATTTTTATCGAGAATCTATTGACATTCCCCTTAGGGCATCTTCTATAATAAGCCTAGAAAGGGGGTCCCATGGTCATGAAGATCAAGGAAGTCAGCCAGCTTACCGGGCTGAGCAAGAAGACCATCCGGTTCTACGAGGAAGAGGGGCTGATTGAACCAGAGAAGACCTACCAAAACGGCAGAGCCTATCGCACCTATACCCAGGCGCACATTCAAGCCCTGAAAGAGGTTGCGACACTGCGCCGGGCACGATTTTCGGTGGAGGAGATCAAAACGATTTTATCCGCGCCAGAGGAAATTCCGAATTTGTTCGAATCCTATCGGCAGCGGCTCCGGACCGAAAAGGATGCGCTGATACAGGTGCTTGCCGTGGTGGATCATATTTCAGCCGACGAGCTCACTTCCAAACAGGTCCTGATGGAGCAGATTGCACCCAGCGCCCAGGAGATCGAGCTTCCGGCTGCCGATGTGCATCCCCACTTCCGCTATCTTGACATATTGGAGGCGAATCTTATGAAACGGAAAAAGAAGATCAATATGACTGAAGAGGAACGTCGTCAGCATAAAATGGCAGCCACCAACGCTGCCATGTACGCCGGCTTCAGCGTGCAGAACTCCGCCAGCAATAACATGGTTGCCGGCGGCAAGGGCGGCGGCTTGGACATCGGAAACGCCCAGAAGATTGCCGCCTACAACCTTCTTATGAACGATAGAGATTAACCCAAGACTGTCAAAGAACTGCGTAAAGTGCCAAGTGACTGAGCAGCAGGGGGAAGAGTGAAGGGGGGTAAGACCCGCCCTTCGCGTTCAA
>ERZ780226.955-NODE-955-length-24075-cov-3.901582_pt1 | contig 24075 bp, 19 predicted proteins | sample MGYA00511165_ERZ780226 | MGnify/ENA primary metagenome ERZ780226 (study PRJEB29588, sample SAMEA2152373) | human gut metagenome | biome: human gut; feature: human-associated habitat; material: faeces | place: Denmark | collected 2008/2010 ...
CAATATATAACCTGAGTCTGGATATATTCACTCTCTTTATCTCTTATTATTTTTTCCACTGCTTCTTTCGTTGTTGCAGCAGTCCAATCTTGATAAAACTCAAGAAGAATACGTGTTTTTCTCACCTTATTCACCAGTTCCATTGCTTCTCTAATATTAGCTTCTCCCCCTTTACGAGCCAAACATTCGGCCTTTATATAATACATTTCAGGTGAACGCATACCTCCTTTATTCATTTCCAAAGCATAGATACCCGCATAATAAGGAATACCGGAAGATGACACTCTGGATTTCCAATGGGTCAGCAGACGAGTATCCCCCTTTTCAAAACGAGCCGCCCGTTCAGGAGAAATAGCGTAGCTTGTGTTATTCAAGCCAGTCCAGCCTGAAGTGGAAGATCCATAACAATAAATATAATTCTCTACATTATCTGTTTCAGGATTACCGGCTACCCCTGATGTATAATTCTTGGGATCATCATAGCGCTCCTTATCCGCCTCATAAAGATCTATCCAGTTAAAAAGCTGGTCATTTTGCTCCAATGCCAATGAAGCGTTCTTCAAAGCATTGTCATAATCCCCCATAGACAAATACACTCGAGCCAACATACCATATCCAAGTGCCCGATTAGGATGAAGAATCGACTCACTATGTACAGGCAGATCTTCAACCGCCTTATTCAAATCATCAAGCATAAACTCATAGATTGTTTGCAAAGTTACCTGCGGCGACGGAGCCTCCACAGAAGCCGAAGTTATCAAAGGAACTGACAGTTTATCCTTAGTAGCCTCATCATACTGGTCAGCATAAAAATTAGCCAAATAAAAATAATGCATGGCTCTAAGAACACGTCCCTGAGCTATTAACTGACGGCGCTGAACCTCCGTACATTCTGTCGCATCCGGTACATCCTCTACGATTAGATTCCACGCAAAAAGTCCCTCATAAGCATTAAAATAAGGGTTCTTATCATTGCCTGTCATTAAGTCTATTCGATTTACAGATTCATCTGCGTAATAATTGGCACGTGTTAACGACGGACTAGTTACGGCAGAAGGAAGTTTAAATATATCTCCTGCTAATACCGCAAGCTGATCGGGATCAAGAAAATGGTAGGAAAAATTATTTCGGATAAAAGCATTATAGTCTTCCCATGTCTTCGGAATCTTCTGCCCTTTCGGCACATCATCCAAATAATCATCACAAGCGGAAAGCATCATAGCCACCATAACAAAAAGCAGACTGCTTATCTTTATCATTTGTTTTTTCATATTATTCATCCTTTAAAAATTCAAATACAATCCCCATACATAATTCGGTTTCACTTTACCGCCTAAATCGTAATTCGCTTTACTATCAAAAGCAAATGTTGCTACATTCTCTACATTGAACTGAAGACGAGCGCCGGAAAGAGAAATTTTCTTGCACCAATGGGCCGGAACTCTGTACGCCAATGAAATATTACTCAAACGAATATTTGATGCATCATACACAAACAAATCCGAATAACGATATAATTCCGTACGGTGTGTATTAAAATTCTCTGTATCATTAGAGAAAAGCAGACGTGGTACGTCCGTTACATCCCCAGGCTGAGTCCAACGGTCCACTATACCCTTAGCAGTAGATGTAATACGTCCGTTCGACATATTAATGCTTGGAATATTGCTTGACCGCAACTTGTGACCTGCATCCAATATCAGCATTGCTGAAAATTCAAAACCTTTATAACGTAATACATTGGTTAACGAAGCATTATGTATAGGAACAGTCGTACCACAATAAACCAATGCATGATAATCACGTGCAGGACCTGAAGTGACATTATTTTCCGCATCATATACCTGTGGATCACCATTCTCATTCAATCCAGCCCACTTATACGCATAAATACCATATAATGGTTTTCCAACCATAGGATAACTGGTAGGCATACTTATACGGCTATCCCACAAACTTGGTTGCACACTGATGTGTTTTACTTTATTACGATTAAATGCATATAACAATGAAGCGTTCCAACTAAAGTCCTTCTGACGGATAATCTCTCCGCTCAAAGTGATTTCCACTCCCCGGTTTACCATTTTTCCATTATTCGTCATCAACGTTGTATAGCCAAACCCTTGTGTAGGACTACCATTTATAGCAGCAAGTAGATCAACACTATATTTATTATAATACTCTATTGTTCCCGACAGACGATGACGGAACAAAGCAAAATCTACACCTACATTCACAGTCGTTGTCTTTTCCCAACGGATATCCTTATTGGGAGGAGTATTCACAGACCCTGCCATACCATCCACAAGGCTGGAATCATAATAGGAAGCTATCAGATAGGGAGCTGTATTACGCCCAATATTACCACCAATACCGTATGAAGCGCGTAATTTCAACATGTCTACAAAATCCGCTTGAAAGAATTTCTCTTTATAGATATTCCAACTTCCCCCGACTGACCATAAAGGTTTATTCTGGTATTTCGAATTAGTTCCCCACAAGTTCGAACGATCCCAACGAATACTTCCAGAAAGTACATATTTATCATCATACGTATACGATGCATTCGAATAGAAGGAAACAAAACGATTAAGCAATTCACGAGACGAAGCAATACTATTCTGATCTAACTGAGCAGATCCTAACAAGCCCGAAAAATAAGCCAAATCTTTCATATTATAATTTTGCCATGTTTTAAGCTCCGGATCATATCCGTATACCGTATTTTCATCAAAATTAATCAATGAATGGCGCACTTCCTGTCCTAATATCCATACTAAATTATGCTTTTCATCAAATGTTTTATCAAGACTCAACTGTTGACGGAAGTTATAACTATGTTTGCTGTTCTTCAACGTATGAAACGAATCTCCATTCGGCAGATTATATACCAAAGAACTGCCATTCGGTGATTTGCTGGTAAAATCATTAATACGCTTACGCATAAAATTTGACTCTTTCTCACCCAATGATTCATAATCCGAATCACTTGTTTCATATTGGAACATCACATTGTAATTCAACCAAGAAGTCAAATCAAACTTCAACTTAGCATAAGCGCGGGTTTCAAAAGTTTTGGTTGTATTAAGAGCATAATTCAACTCATCCATCGGCACGAGATCTTCTGAATACAGCCCATATTGATCCACTAAATCACGACGTGACTTGTCACTTTGTGAAGGTGCCACAAAATAACTTCCATCTGCATTGACCAACGGATCATAAGGCATGACAGAAAAGCCCGGATCAAACAAATCATATGACTGGTTCTTCTCTTTGCCATATTTCAGATAAACGCCTGTATCAAAATGCAACCAATTGGTTAGCTGTAATGAATTAGTAATATTGATACCTAATTTCCAATCACTATGATTTATATCCTCATAATCATTATCCCAATAAGTAGTAGAGAAATTAAAAGAATTACGCTCTGTTGTTTTACCTACCCTCAAATTATACTGCTGGTAAAAAGGGTTACGCTTACCATATTTTTCTGCCTGATCATAATATTGATAACCGTAGGAAGCCAACTGATTCAGAGTTTTATCTCCCTCAGCCATACTGATTTTCCCAGTGTACATATCTAACAAAGTATTAACTCCCAAACTAGGATATGGTCCGTTTTCACGCAAATCGGCAGCCTGCATCTCCGCAGCCTCAGGCGTACTCAATGCCATAGTCGCCCATTCACGTTCCATAGCAATAACATCAGCCGCATTAGTCCGATTTTTTTTATAATAAGAATAAGGGTGCACTGTAAAGGTAGAAGAAAAACTTACTTCCGCTTTACCTTCTTTAGCCTTTTTCGTAGTAATCACAATCACGCCATTAGCAGCTCGCGCACCGTAGATAGAAGCAGCAGCAGCATCTTTCAGCACTGTTACGCTTTCAATATCTTCCGGATTTAAATCAGGCATATTTTCAGTTGTCTGCCCTATTCTGTCTAATGTTGTATTTTCTACAGGAAATCCATCAATCACGACCATCGGATTCGCGACAGCATTCATGGTTGTGACACCACGAATCTGTCCATTCACATATCCAGCCACTTGTCCCTCAAGCATAGAAGACAAGTTATCCATACGTTTCAACTCTAACTTTTCAGTAGAAACTTTAGAAAACGCACCCGTAGAACGTTCTTTCGACAAAGTCTGATATCCAGTAACCAACACTTCATCCAACATTTCAGTGTCCGCATCCAACCGAATAAAAAGCTCTTTCTTTCCATCCACAACCGCCACTTCTTTTGATTTCATACCAATATATGAAACCACAAGTGTTTCCCCACTGTTTACCTTCAGATGGAAACGTCCATCCACATCTGTTACGGTACCATTCTGAGTTCCTTTTACCAATACAGTCGCTCCAATCAACGGTTCATCATTAGTATCTGTAACCACTCCCGAAATAGATTTTTTTTCATTCTGCCGTATTTCTGAAACGACAGTACTTTCCTCTGCCAACGCATAAGCTACCGGTCCACACAAACAAATACAAAAAAGAATTCTTGAAAAAAACAGATTTCCCCCTTTGCACCTTCTTGAGTTTACTGATTCTTCACTCATAAAATTAAAAAAATTTATCAATATAAAAGTCAGTTAAGTAATTCATCTAATTTAGCTATTGTTTTGGGATCAGAAGGACGACTCATATCCACCGATATAATTTTTCCTTCCTTATCTAAAAGAATAAAACGGGGAATCCCCTTTATCATGTAGTCATTCATAAATGTATCTCCATTTACAAAATGCAACTGAATACCCTTTAAACCAGCCCTCACTCTATTTTCCCATGCTTTTTTGTTATTATCACATGAGATACTAACAAAATAAATATCTTTTCCATGGTATTTTTCTTCTAACTTTTGCAAATGTGGAATTTCACGTTGGCAAGGACCACACCAAGTAGCCCAAATATCTATATATACATACTTTCCCTTAAAATCAGAAAGAGAAACTTTTTTACCAGACAAATCCGTACAGTTAAAATTTGGAGAAAGAGCTCCTACCGACAATTTGCGCCAACGATTGCACAATGTCTCAAAATTCTTCACCAATAGCGGTGATTTTACATACCGATCGAACACAGCACAATAAGCATCAGCAGAATCAAGTCCATATCTCTCTACATAAGCATATACATTCTTATTTATTAAGAACTCTGCAATACCAGGCTCCTTCACTTCCGATTCCACATATCGGACTACCGCATCCAAAGACTTTGATTCCGGGTATTGTTTTCTTGCCACTCTGCTTACCGCCTCAACCAAAAATGAACGGAATTCGTCATATCGCAACAAAGAAGCATCCATAACCATCAACTCCTGTAACTTACTCCAATATTCTAAAGAAGCTTCATAAGTAGAATCCTTAGCTATACGCATATGGAAATAAGGATAAGAAGGCAATGTAGCACAAGTAAAATATTTCAAACGTATTTTCTCCATTTCATTAATTTCCTCTGATAATCCGGCATGATCCAACTCTTGCAGATTTACATTCAAAATACTATCCATTTTCAAAAAGAACGCTTTTTCTCCTAATGCCATATCATCAATTTTTGCTGCTTTCAAACGTCCGTTATTCAAATAGATATTTACTTGTGAACCTGTGCCTGTAATGGCTACACGTTCTCCAAATTTTTTATTTTCAAAAGAAATTTGTATATCTGTATCAGGTGTAAGCAACAAAGTACGACTTATATAATGATAACCTAATGCCACATAAACAGGCTCCGTAACATCGACTACCAATTCTCCCTTTCCTGAAGCATCTATTGAAATAGGAAGTTCTCTCCCGTCAGGAAAATAAAGCATTGCTGAATGATCTTCTATTTTACCACTTATAGACAAAGAAATCTTTGCCGCATAACTATAAAAAGGGAATAACAAACAGACAAAAAGAAAGACTCTCATTTTTTTCTTAAACCACTCCATAAATATTTTTTATATTAAACATTAAAAATGAAGTGCGAAATTAATAAATAATTTGCAAACCGCCTTAATTTATATTACATAAACTAATGTTTAAGTAGCATCTTAACATAAAAAAAGCGATGGAATTCATACAGAGTTCATCCCCGTTCCAATACCCCATATATTCTCCACAAAGAAGTTAAAAGAATTATAGTCACCACCAATACACACCTGCTTAAAGCAAGCGGGCTTATATTGTAATTAGAAAAAAGGAACAGCATAATCCAACAAAGAAGTTAAAAATTAACGGAGAAAATGCCAAACCGTTTGCCCATTCCAAACACTATCTGTATTTTTGGCAGAAATATTCTGATCAAATGAATGAGAATGTCCTTGCCAAATTGAAAGTACTAGCAGAATCTGCCAAATATGATGTTTCCTGCTCCAGTAGTGGGACTGTGCGCCGTAACCAATCAGGCACATTGGGAAACACCGTAGGCGGCTGGGGAATATGCCACAGCTTCGCCGAGGACGGTCGTTGCATATCCTTGCTGAAAATTATGCTGACCAATTATTGCATATATGACTGTGCCTATTGTATCAATAGAAGAAGCAATGACATTCCCCGCGCCACGCTTTCGGTAAGCGAACTGGTAGACCTCACCATCGAATTCTACCGGCGCAACTATATAGAAGGGCTTTTCCTCAGCTCCGGCGTTGTACGCAATCCGGATTACACCATGGAAAGGTTGGTACGTGTTGCCAAAGACCTGCGGTTAGTACACAAATTCAACGGATATATTCACCTGAAAAGCATCCCCGGAGCCAGTCGCGAACTAGTTAATGAAGCCGGACTCTACGCTGACCGCCTCAGTGTAAACATAGAAATTCCCAAAGAAGAGAATCTGAAATTACTGGCTCCCGAAAAAGATCACAAAAGTGTGTACCAGCCCATGCGCTATATCCAGCAGGGAGTACTTACCAATAAGGAAGACCGGAAAAAATTCCGCCATGTTCCACGCTTCGTTCCTGCCGGACAAAGCACGCAGATGATTGTCGGTGCCACAACCGAATCAGACAAAGACATCCTTTATCTTTCTTCTTCACTCTACCAACACCCCACCATGAGGCGCGTTTACTACTCAGGATATATATCCGTAAATACATACGACAAACGACTTCCGGCACTGAAACAGCCGCCATTGGTACGGGAGAACCGTTTGTATCAGGCCGACTGGCTGTTACGTTTCTATCAATTTAAAGTAGAAGAAATAGTAGATGACTCCTATCCCGACCTGGATTTGGAAATCGATCCCAAACTAGGTTGGGCATTACGGCATCCCGAACTATTTCCGATAGATATAAATCAGGCAGATTACGAAATGATTCTCAGAGTACCGGGCATCGGAATCAAATCGGCAAGACAAATCATCGCATCACGCCGCTTCTCCAAACTGGGATTCTATGAACTGAAAAAAATAGGTGTAGTGATGAAAAAAGCGCAATACTTCATAACATGCAACGAACTCCCCACCCGAACTGTTAATGAACTGACCCCGACAGGAGTACGCAGACTGTTAGTACCCAAACCCAAAAAGAAAGTGGACGAACGCCAATTAATACTAAACTTTACTGATAACAAATGATTCTGTTTATCTATGACCATACATTTGAAGGCTTGCTGACTTGCATTTTCGATGCCTACTTCCGCAAAACCTTTCCAGACTCGCTCTTGATGGAAGGCGAGCCGCTACCCTTATTTTATGATGAAGCCATACACATAGCCACTGATGAAGAGAAAGCCGGACGAGTGTGGCGCGGATTACAGAAAAAAATCTCCAAGCATGCCCTGTTCTGCCTGACCTGCTGCTGGTTATCAGAATTACCAAAGGTGGACGAAATGCTTTTCCGCTATATCCGGAAGGCCATAAACTCTCCTCATTCCATCGAAACCAACTTTGCCGATCCTGATGTGCTGGAGCTTGCGAAAATCTATAAAAGAGTAGATGGAGAACGAGTACACCTCATGCAGTTCGTCCGTTTCCAAAAAGCAGCGGACGGAACTTTCTTTGCAGCCGTAAAACCTCAATTCAACGCACTGCCACTGGCTGTGGATCATTTCAAAGACCGGTTTGCCGACCAGCGTTGGCTCATTTATGATGTGAAGCGACAATATGGGTATTACTATAATCTAACAGAGATGGAAGAAGTAACATTTGAAGATCCCCGCCAAGCACATCTGGTCACAGGAATGCTAAATGAAACATTGATGGACAACAATGAGAGATTATTTCAGGAACTTTGGAAAACATATTTCAAGTCCATTTGCATCAAAGAACGTTGGAATCCCAGAAAACACCGGCAAGATATGCCTGTCAGATATTGGAAATATCTGACGGAGAAACAATAAACAGTTCTTCCGGATATCCCACATCTACTAAAAACAAGGCATGTCCCGGCACAGAACTACCGGCACTACAACGATCTTTATCCTCTATCACTTTCCTGAACTCATCCACAGTCATTTTACCACGTCCCACTTCTACCAACGTACCTACCACAGCCCTTACCATATTCCGTAAAAAACGGTCAGCTTTAATAGTAAATACCCATTCTGTCCCGCTCACCTGCGTCCATTCAGCATGCATAATCCGGCAATTATTCGTCTTCACATCAGTATGCAATTTACTGAAACTGGTAAAATCAGTATAATCAAACAATACACGGGCAGCCTCATTCATTTTCTCAAAATCCAATGAATTAAAAAGCCTCCAGGCATAGTGACGGTTAAACGGATCTTTCCGGGTAGTCACATAATACTTATAAGTACGATAAGTCGCGTCAAAACGGGCATGCGCATCATCCTTCACCCGCTTTACAGCGTAAACCGCTATATCGGGAGGAAGCAAGCGATTCAATTTCTCCGTTATCTGAACACAATCCAACTCCCGGTCATAATCAAAATGCGCGATCATGAGACGCGCATGCACACCGGCATCAGTACGTCCCGCTCCCACTACCTCTATTTCTTGACGGAGAAAAGTAGAAAGAGCACGCATTAATGTTTCCTGTACACTGTCACCATTGGGCTGAATCTGCCAACCGTGATAATTCGTTCCATCATAAGCCAAATATATGAAATACCGCATCGTAAAGCCTCCGACCAAGTGAAAATTCAATAAATCAGCGGGCTGTTATATGAAAACATCCCTGTTTCAACTCATATTTAATATAGCATTTGTCCGATTTCCGAAGATCACGGAGTACCTCGGCCAATACCAACTTCAGCGTATCCGGACTAACATCCTGCATAGGACGTCCATCCGGGTCTTCCACTTTACAAAACCGACGGTAACTGACATCGAAAGTTGTCCCAAAAGCATGAGCTGAATTGGCAGAAGCATTTCCATTGCGACGACGAAGACGTTTCACATCATCTGCCGTACGAAGTACAGAAGTAACAATGATTTGATTAGGATTCAATCCTTTGCAACTCAATGAATCCAAAAAATTGGCTCCTATTGTATCCAATAACGCACTAGCCTGCGGAATCAGAAAAGGAATGGAGTGAGTCAGCGAATCCATGGCATAACGCTCACAGGGTTTTATCTGAACCAATTTGCCACCCAGCCCCTCTGCTTCCGAACGAGAAGCCAACGGACGAATTCCTATTTTCTTCGCCACACTGAGATGAGTATCATTCAAATCACCGAAACTACGTTTATAGCTAATTACACCTTTTATATTATGAGGCTCGTTCATCTTCATGGACATATCTTTTTCCTTGCAACCGGAAGAAACTGTCAAGGAAAACAACAGTGACAATAGCGTGCAACATGCACCTTTCATACAATTCATAATCTAACTATCTTTTCAAATTCCTCGCAAAGATAGATTAAAATCCTTTTTCTGAAAAAGCTTATGCAAATAAATTGCCCGGAAAATAAGAACAATGAAAACCTTTCATTAAATTTGCACCCTATAAACAAGTACGTAAAGTACCTAAACTAGTTAAATGATAGAAAAACATATAGTTTTAGAGGATATTGATCCTGTGATATTTTATGGCGTAAACAACGTCAATATGAAAATGATACAAGCTTTGTATCCCAAATTAAAAATTGTGGCACGTGGAAATGTCATCAAAGTATTGGGAGACGAAGAGGAAATGTGTGCTTTTGAAGAGAATATATTGGCATTGGAAAAGCATTGCGCCCAGTATAACTCACTGAAAGAAGAAGTGATTTTAGACATAGTGAAAGGTCGTTCACCCCAAATAGAGAATACAGGGGATACTATTGTATTCAGTGTAACAGGAAAACCGATCGTTCCCCGTAGTGAGAACCAGTTGAAGCTGGTACAAGAATATGAAAAGAACGATATGCTGTTCGCTATCGGTCCCGCAGGTTCAGGAAAGACATACACTGCTATCGCCCTTGCTGTCCGTTCCCTGAAAAACAAAGAAATCAAAAAAATTATTTTGAGCCGTCCGGCTGTGGAGGCAGGAGAAAAACTCGGATTTTTACCCGGTGATATGAAAGATAAGATTGACCCTTATCTACAACCACTGTATGACGCATTACAAGATATGATTCCCGCCGCCAAGCTAAAAGAATATATGGAATTGAATGTGATTCAAATAGCCCCATTGGCATTTATGCGCGGACGCACCTTGAATGATGCTGTAGTGATATTGGACGAGGCTCAAAATACCACCACCCAGCAAATTAAGATGTTCCTCACCCGTATGGGGATGAACACCAAAATGATTGTAACAGGTGACATGACACAGATAGACTTACCATCTTCACAAACTTCGGGGTTGATACAGGCACTAAAAATTCTGAAAGGCGTGAAAGGAATCAGTTTCATCGAACTCAACAAGAAGGACATTGTACGGCACAAACTGGTTACCCGCATTGTGGAAGCATACGAGAAGTTTGAAGAAAAACAGAAAACCCTTCATTCATGCCATTCTGAACGAAGTGAAAAATCTGAAAACATAAAACGAATTTATTGATTTTAATTATAAATAAAGACATGAGTAAAGCATTAACAAGAACAGACTTTAACTTTCCGGGACAGAAAAGTGTGTACCACGGCAAAGTGCGTGATGTATACAACATCAATGACGAAAAGTTAGTAATGGTAGCTACCGACCGTATCTCCGCATTCGACGTAGTTCTGCCTGAAGGTATTCCCTACAAAGGACAAATGCTGAACCAGATTGCAGCCAAATTTCTGGATGCAACTACCGACATCTGCCCCAACTGGAAAATGGCGACTCCAGATCCTATGGTTACCGTAGGAGTTATGTGTCAAGGTTTTCCTGTGGAAATGATTGTCCGTGGTTACCTGTGCGGTAGCGCATGGCGTGCTTACAAAAACGGCGTTCGCGAAATCTGTGGTGTACAACTTCCCGAAGGAATGAAAGAAAACCAGAAATTTCCCGAACCAATCATTACTCCAACCACTAAAGCCGAAATGGGCCTGCATGACGAAGACATCTCTAAGGAAGAAATTCTGAAACAAGGTCTGGCCACTCCCGAAGAATACGAAATATTGGAAAAGTATACATTGGCTCTGTTCAAACGCGGTACTGAAATCGCTGCAGAACGCGGACTGATCCTGGTAGATACCAAATACGAATTCGGTAAACACAACGGCACTATTTATCTGATGGATGAGATCCACACTCCGGATTCAAGCCGTTATTTCTACTTGGAAGGTTATGAAGAACGCTTTGCAAAAGGCGAACCTCAAAAACAACTTTCTAAAGAATTCGTACGCGAATGGTTGATGGAAAATGGTTTCCAAGGCAAAGAAGGACAACAAGTTCCCGAAATGACTCCGGAAATCGTAAATTCTATCAGCGAGCGCTATATGGAACTGTTCGAACACATCACCGGCGAAAAATTTGTGAAAGCAGACACTGAAAATATCGCCGCACGTATAGAAAAGAACGTAACCGAATACTTGAAATAAATAAAAATGAAAAATTAAAGATTAAAAGACAGGTACAGGAATCTATCCTCCATCCTCTCCTTTTAATCTTTAATTTTCAATTTTAATTAAACATGAACTACCCACAAGAAAAAATCAAGCCCTACAACGCTGACGAAAAGAAAAGCGTCCAAGTAGAGAAAATGTTCGACAACATTGCCCCTGCTTACGACCAGTTGAATCATGCCCTTTCATGGAACATTGACAAAAGCTGGCGCCGCAAAGCCATTAACTGGCTGGAACCTTTTCACCCGCAACATATAATGGATGTAGCCACCGGAACGGGCGATTTTGCCATTCAAGCCTGTCAGACACTTCACCCCCAAGAGCTGATAGGTACCGATATATCCGAAGGCATGATGAATGTGGGACGTGAAAAAGTAAAAGCCGCCGGACTGGACAGCCGCATCTCTTTCGCTAAGGAAGACTGTACAGCACTCACCTTTCCCGACAAACGCTTTGACGCTATTACCGTAGCATTCGGTGTACGCAATTTCGAAGACCTTGACAAAGGACTCCGCGAAATGCACCGCGTACTGAAAGACAACGGAAAACTAGTCATTTTGGAACTCTCTGAACCCGACTGGTTTCCCATGAAACAGCTATATGCTGTCTATTCTAAAATAGTCATCCCCACTTTGGGCAAGCTACTCTCTAAAGACCGTAGTGCCTACACTTACCTGCCGCAATCCATCAAAGCCTTTCCACAAGGCGAAATAATGACAGACATTATCCGTAAAGCCGGATTCAATCAGGTGAGTTTCAAGCGGTTGACACTAGGTATCTGTACGCTTTATTTAGCAACGAAATAATTTAAAGTATAGAGTTTTATGAAAAAATATGGTTTGATAGGTTATCCGTTAGGACACTCGTTCTCAAAGAACTTTTTCAATGAAAAGTTTCATTCGGAAAACATTGATGCCGAATATGTAAACTTCGAAATCCCATCCATCAAAGAACTGCCTTCTGTGCTATTGGCTAATCCTGATTTAGTAGGGCTCAATGTCACTATACCTTATAAAGAACAAGTCATCTCTTATTTGGACGAACTGGATAAAGATGCGGCAGCCATCGGAGCCGTCAATGTAATCAAAATTGTCCGCCAAAAAGGTAAGACCAGGCTGATAGGCTATAATTCCGATGTGATTGGCTTCACTCAATCTATCGAACCCTTGCTGGAACCCCAGCACAAAAAAGCTCTGATCCTAGGAACAGGAGGTGCCTCGAAAGCGATTGCTTACGGACTGAAAAAATTAGGTTTGGAATGCAAATTCGTATCACGGAACCTGCGTGAAGAAATGCTGACTTACGATCAGCTCACTCCCGAAATCATGGATGAGTATAAAGTAGTTGTCAACTGTACTCCTGTAGGTATGTATCCCCGTGCCGATGAATACCCCAATATTCCATACCAATATCTCACACCCAACCATTTGCTTTATGATTTGTTATATAATCCTGACACTACTCTTTTTATGAAAAAGGGGGCAGACAAAGGGGCAATTACCAAAAACGGTTTAGAAATGCTCTTATTGCAAGCCTTTGGTGCATGGGATATATGGAACAAATAGATAAGGTATGAAAAGAAAAAAAATGATTATTGGAACGAGTTGTATATTCGTTCTGCTTATTATAGTCCTACTTGGAGGCAGTCAATATATGCTGAACTATTCCTTACGCCCTAAAAACAGGGGAAAGAATTTAGAAAGTTCCTGGCAATATATGTTTAAGACTTACCCCTATCTAAAACCGTGGATAGATAGTCTGAAACAGAACCAAGCACTGAAGGATACCTTTATCTATTCTCCCGACCACGTAAAACTGCATGCTTACTATGTGGCTTCCAGCCGCCCGACAGCCAAAACCGCAGTTATAGTACACGGGTATACAGACAATGCCATCCGCATGATGATGATAGGTTATCTATACAATAAAAAACTGGATTTCAACATCCTCCTACCAGATTTACGCGACACTGGCCTGAGCGGTGGAAATGCCATACAAATGGGATGGTTAGACCGCAAAGATGTAACACAATGGATGGAGGTTGCCAATCGAATTTACGGTGACAGCACCAGCATGGTAGTACATGGAATCTCGATGGGTGCAGCCACCACTATGATGGTTTCAGGCGAACCGCAACCCGACTATGTGAAATGTTTTGTCGAGGACTGCGGATATACCAGCGTATGGGATCAATTTTCCAAAGAATTGAAAGAACAATTCGGCTTGCCTCAATTCCCGTTAATGTACACCGCCGACTGGTTATGCCAGCTGGAATATGGATGGGGGTTCAAAGAAGCATCCGCATTGAAACAGGTAGCCCGATGCCATCTGCCCATGTTCTTTATCCATGGTGATAAAGATGACTACGTACCCACATGGATGGTGTACCAATTGTATGAGGCAAAACCTCAGCCCAAAGCATTATGGATAGTTCCGGAAGCAGACCATGCACACTCCTATCTGTTCAATACCGAAGAATATACCCAAAAAGTAAAAGCATTTGTAGACAAATACATCCAATGAGAAAATTGACATTTTTACTTACTTTTTTCATGCTCCTTGGCTCCGTCCACCTTCAAGCCAAAGAATATGCCATAAAAGACATACCGATGGTACATTTGCAAAACCGTACCCGCTACGTCAGCAATCCCGACGGTATCCTTTCATCCACCGCTGTCACCACTATGGACAGCATCCTCTACGCTTTAGAGCAAAAAACAGGTATACAGACATTAGTGGTAGCGGTAACAGGCATAGAGGGAGGTGATTGTTTTGATTTTGCCCACCGGCTGGGACAGGAAACGGGCGTAGGACAAAAAGAACGTGACAATGGATTGGTCATCTTGCTTTCCACCGACGAACGGTGTGTGCAATTCGCTACCGGATATGGCCTTGAAGGGATATTGCCGGATGCCATCTGCAAACGGATTCAGAACCGCTATATGCTGCCCTATTTCAAGGACAATAACTGGAACGCCGGAATGGTAGCAGGAATACGGGCTGTAAACGGCTACCTGGACGGTTCCATGGAAAATATCGGCAATGACGAAAGCGAAGATGATCCCTTGGAATTCATTATCATCTTTTTTGTGATTTTCGGAGGATTTATTGGCATCGGATTGTATGCAAACTGGCGTAAAACACGCTGCCCCCATTGCAAAAAACACAAACTGCAACGTCTTTCCTCCAAAGTTATAGACCGAAGTAACGGAACAAAGACTGAAGAAGTAGTATATAAATGCAGAAATTGCGGACATATCCTCAGACGGAAAGAACGGTCGAGAGATGAAAATTACAAAGGCCCCCGAGGAGGAGGGCCGTTCATAGGCGGAATGGGAGGAGGATTTTTTGGTGGCCACGGTGGAAGTGGAGGCGGATTTAGCGGAGGAAGTTTCGGAGGTGGAAGCTTTGGAGGCGGAGGAGCCGGAAGCCGTTTTTAAGAACAAGAATATTCATAATTTTAATAGTATATACATATGAAAAAGTCAACGATTATTGTAATAGTAGTCATTGTATTAATTGCCATTTGGGGAATAACCTCTTATAATGGTATGGTAAAAATGGATGAATCTGTCAGCACAGCGTGGAGCAATGTAGAAAACCAGTACCAACGCCGTTCTGATTTAATACCCAACCTGGTAAATACAGTAAAGGGATACGCCTCACACGAAAAAGAAACTTTTCAAGCTGTAGTAGACGCCCGTAGCAAAGCCACTCAGATGCAGATCAGCGCCGATGACCTGACTCCCGAAAAAATGCAGGCCTATCAAAAGGCACAAGGCGAAGTAGGTAGTGCATTGAGCCGCCTGCTCGCTATCACCGAAGCTTATCCCGACTTGAAAGCCAATGAGAACTTCAAAGAGTTGCAAGCACAATTGGAAGGTACAGAAAACCGGATCAGTGTAGAACGCAAAAGATTCAATGACACAGCACGCGCATATAACACAGCTATCCGCACTTTTCCCCGCAATTTGCTTGCAGGTATGTTCGGATTTGACAAACGCCCATATTTTGAATCTGAGGAAGGAGCCGATAAAGCACCTAAGGTAGAATTCTAACTCGTAAAAGATACCTGTTTCCATCCTTAAGAAACAGTTTCCGGGTACGGATTGTATGAATTTTACAGTTTTTCTTATTCCAAACTGTAAAATTCATACAATCCGTACCCCATTTTTATCCATTCTGCTAATTTTTCAGCAACAATCAAGTATATTATCCCTAAAATCATTATCTTTACGGAAAGAAACTTTTAAAACTACAAGCAATATGTTCAATTCATTTGGTAATATTTTCCGGTTAACCAGTTTCGGTGAATCCCATGGACCGGGAGTAGGCGGCGTCATTGACGGCTTCCCTGCCGGGATTAAGATTGATATGGATTTCGTTCAGCAGGAACTGAACCGCCGCCGTCCCGGACAGTCATTACTTACCACCAGCCGCAAGGAGCCTGATACAGTGGAATTCCTTTCAGGTATATTCGAAGGCAAGTCCACCGGTTGCCCCATCGGATTTGTGGTATGGAACAAGAACCAACATTCAAACGACTACGAGAATATCAAGAATCTGTTCCGCCCTTCACACGCAGATTATACTTATATGCAAAAATACGGAATCCGTGATTACCGTGGCGGGGGACGTTCATCAGCACGAGAAACCATTTCGCGCGTAGTAGCAGGAGCTTTAGCCAAATTAGCATTGAAACAACTAGGAATCAGTGTCACAGCTTATACCTCACAGGTAGGACCTGTCAAACTTGATAAAGATTACAAAAGCTATAACCTCGACTTGATAGAAACAAACGATGTGCGTTGTCCCGATCCGGGGAAAGCCAAGGAAATGGCAGAGCTTATCTGGAAAATCAAAGGAGAAGGCGATACAATAGGTGGTGTAGTGAGTTGCGTCATCAAAGGATGCCCTATCGGATTAGGCCAACCCGTATTCGGGAAGTTACATGCCGCACTAGGAAATGCCATGTTAAGTATCAATGCCGTAAAAGGTTTCTCTTACGGACAAGGTTTTGACTCCATGGAGCTAAAAGGCAGTGAGCAGAATGATGTATTTTATAATAATAACGGAAGAGTAGAAACAAAAAGTAATTATTCCGGAGGAATACAAGGAGGCATCAGCAACGGACAAGACATTTACTTCCGTGTGGCATTCAAACCTGTTGCCACAATTCTGATGGAGCAACATACAGTAAATATCAACGGCACAGACACGACCATGAAAGCCAAAGGGCGTCATGATGCCTGCGTACTGCCGCGTGCCGTCCCCATTGTAGAAGCCATGGCTGCCATGACCATTTTGGATTATTATCTGATAGACAGAACTACACAACTATAAGAATCATTCAATTATGGAAATAAAACAATACATTAAAGAAAATGAAGCGCGCTTCATGGAGGAACTTTTCAGCCTCATCCGTATTCCCAGTATCAGTGCTTTACCCGAACATAAAGACGATATGCTGGCCTGTGCCTTACGTTGGAAAGAACTTTTGTTGGCAGCCGGAGCAGATGAAGCCATAGTAATGCCCTCACAAGGCAATCCATTGGTATTTGCACAAAAGCATGTAAGCAATGATGCTCCTACCCTATTGATTTATGCCCACTATGACGTAATGCCTGCCGAGCCGTTGGACCTGTGGAAAAGCCAGCCTTTTGAACCTGAAATTCGTGACGGACACATTTGGGCACGTGGAGCTGACGATGATAAAGGACAAGCCATGATCCAAGTAAAAGCATTCGAATACGTAGTAAAAAACGGACTGCTGAAACACAATGTGAAATTTATTTTCGAAGGTGAAGAAGAAATAGGTTCTCCCAGTCTGAATACCTTCATCAAGGAACATAAGGAATTGCTGAAAGCCGATGTAATTCTTGTTTCGGATACCAGTATGCTAGGCGCGGATCTTCCCTCTCTGACCACAGGTTTACGAGGACTGGCTTATTGGGAAATAGAAGTGACCGGTCCGAACCGTGACCTTCATTCCGGACACTTCGGCGGAGCGGTAGCCAATCCTATCAATACCCTGTGCAGTATGTTAGCCCAAGTCATTGGCGAAGACGGACACATCACTATCCCCCATTTCTATGACGATGTAGAGGAAGTACCGGCAGCCGAACGTGAGATGATTGCACAAATTCCTTTCGACGAAAAAAAATACATGGAAGCCATCGGTGTAAAAGCACTGAAAGGTGAAAAAGGATATTCTACTTTAGAACGTAACAGCTGCCGTCCCTCTTTTGACATTTGTGGCATCTGGGGCGGATATACAGGCGAAGGTTCAAAAACAGTACTTCCCTCAAAAGCATATGCCAAGGTATCGTGCCGACTGGTTCCACATCAAAACCACGCTGTAATTTCCCAATTGTTTGTGGACTATATCCAGTCTATCGCTCCGGAATATGTACAAGTAAAAGTAACCCCGATGCACGGAGGCGAAGGATATGTATGCCCCATCACCTTGCCCGCTTACCAGGCTGCCGAAAAAGGCTTTGCTAAGGCATTCGGAAAAAAACCACTTGCCGTACGCCGTGGAGGAAGTATTCCTATCATCAGCGATTTTGAACAAATCCTAGGTATAAAGACCGTTCTCATGGGATTCGGATTGGAAAGTGACGCCATCCATTCGCCCAATGAAAACTTCTCTCTGGATATATTCCGCAAAGGAATTGAAGCTGTGGTAGAATTCCATCTCAATTATTAATCAATAATAAAAATGAATGCGGCAACAATCTTTAAAACTCTGACAACTGTTACTCTTTCAATAACATTACTAATTACAGGAGGTTGTAACAATATGGAAGCAAAAAAAGAAGAAACAGGAAAGAACACGGCTATAGAAAATATCTTTGCCCGAAAGAGCGTCCGTGCCTATACATCCCAACCGATAGAAAAAGAGAAAGTGGACTTATTAGTAAAAGCTGCTATGGCTGCACCGACAGCAGTAAACAAGCAGCCTTGGGCTTTCGTGGTAGTGGATGACCGTACAGTATTAGATAAACTAGCCGCCGAACTGCCTTATGCCAAAATGACGGCACAGGCTCCGCTAGCCATCGTGGTTTGTGGTGATTTAAGCAAAGCTCTGAACGGAGAAAAAGACCGGTACTGGATGCTAGATTGCTCCGCCGCATCCGAAAATTTGTTACTGGCAGCAGAGTCAATGGGGTTGGGAGCGGTATGGACTGCGGTCTATCCGGAGAACGACCGCATTGCAAAGGTAAGGTCAGTCTTATCTTTACCAGACCATATCATTCCTTTCAATTTGATTCCGGTAGGTTATCCGCAACATCGGGAAGAAGCTAAAGACAAATTCAAGACCGAAAATATCCATTATAACAAATGGTGAACAAAGGTCTAGAAATATAAATTAAGTCGGCTGGTTTAATATAAATCAGCCGACAATCTCTTTCCATTCATTCATAGTTAATTTTCCTCAATCTCTAGCAGCCTCATCAAGTTTCTTTTTGGTCTTTTCTATCTTGTTTTTAGCTTTATCCAAAGTTTCCCCAACCTCATCAGCTTTATCCTCAATCTGATCCTTGGCATCATCCATCACGTCTTCAACCGATTCTTTGGCTTTTTCTATACGCTCCTCGAATTTATCCTTTCCTTTCTTTTCGCCACAAGATGTAACAGCAAACACCGTCATGCACACTAACACTGTAAATAATTGTCTTTTCATACTTTTTCTATTTGATTATAAACTTGATTTTAAACTATGTTCAAATATAAGCATATAGCCTATTTCTTACAAATTCAACCTGTTCTTTGATACATATAAAATCTAAATCCGACAGGAAAAAAACTTATCCCATCAAAAAAAGCCACCATAGCAAGGTGGCTTTCAATATATTAATAAAACATTCAATTCTATACTACCTGTCAAACTACTTTGTAGCAAGAGCCGTTTTAGCAGGAGCCGTCTTTATATTAATAAGAATACTATTTTCAACCCCTTCCTTGGTTACATATATTATTCTATATGCCTTCACCCCTTCTTCTTTCAGAGAAAGAGAAGCACTTTTAAGAGTTGATTCGGGATATTTTTTGGCTATGGCATCTTTAACAGATTGAGGAACCTCTTTCAGGTCTATGTTTTTAAATCCGTCTTCAACGGCAACTGTATCATTCTTTACTTTCATGGTATCATCAGCCATGACAAAAGTTCCTACACCAAAAAGGAATACAAGTGATAAAAATATCTTTTTCATAATGGTTAAATTTAAATGTTTACCTACCGACAGATATCATAAAAGACAAGAAAAATATACATCATATTCAGTCATTTTCCTCCATTAGAATATCTTCGTTAAGTAAGAATACTAAATTAAGAAAACTATATTGAGAACTAAATTATTAAGAAAAGAAGTACATACCAAATATATAAACTAAAGTTTGTGGAAATAAACATTCTTTAATCCACACCAGCTTATGCTTCCACAGGCTTATTTATTCCGGCTTTCCTGATCATTAAGTAAATAGGCTTCTGTAGAGATAGTTGTACAAACGTTTGGCATAATGCAGCAAAATACGTACTTTTGCGACTCATTTATAAAATACAGTTTGAATGAAAGCATTAAAAGAACGCATTTTACGGGACGGAAAATGTTTCGAAGGAGGAATACTGAAAGTAGACAATTTCATCAATCACCAAATGGATCCTATCCTCATGAAATCCATTGCTGTAGAATTTGTACGCCGTTTTGCCTCTACCAATATCAATAAAGTTATGACCATCGAAGCCAGTGGTATAGCTCCCGCCATCATGGTAGGCTACTTACTGGAACTTCCTGTTGTCTTCGCCAAGAAAAAGAAACCCGTCACAATGGAAAATATGCTCACCACCAGTGTATATTCATTTACTAAAGACCGTTCTTATGATGTATGTGTCAGCAAAGATTTCCTGTCCAAAGGAGACCGTGTTCTTTTTATTGACGACTTTCTCGCCAACGGCAATGCAGCCAAGGGGATCATCGATTTGGTAGAAAAAGCCGGAGCCGAACTGTCCGGAATGGGATTCATCATCGAAAAAGCATTCCAACATGGCGGAGATTATTTGCGTAATGCAGGTATCCGCGTAGAATCATTGGCCATCATTGAAAGTCTGGACAATTGTGAAATCAAAATAAGATAACCCCATGCAGGAATCTCAAACCGCCCAATCCAATACCGGACTGATTTACGGATTGAACGACCGCCCTCCTGTACGAGAGGCCATTTTTGCCGCCATACAGCATTTGCTTGCTATTTTTGTAGCCATCATCACTCCGCCTCTTATCATCGCTGGAGCATTAAAACTGGATTTGGAGACCACCAGTTTCCTAGTATCCATGTCTCTCTTTGCCTCAGGTATTTCTACCTTTATCCAATGCAGACGGATAGGAGGCATCGGCACCGGTCTCTTATGTATCCAAGGAACCAGTTTTTCATTTATCGGTCCCATCATCTCGGCAGGTATGCTGGGCGGACTTCCACTGATTTTCGGCACTTGCATCGTGGCATCATCTGTAGAGATGGTCATCAGCCGCATCTTAAAATATACCCGTAAAATAATCACCCCTCTGGTATCGGGCATTGTAGTCACTTTGATTGGAATGAGCCTGATAAAAGTAGGTATCACAGCTTGTGGCGGGGGTGTTTCCGCCCAAAGCAACGGCACTTTCGGAAGTTTTGAGAATCTAGGTCTAGCTCTGCTGGTACTTATCCTCATTATCCTTTTTAATAGAAGTTCCAACCGCTACCTACGTATGAGTTCCATCGTTATCGGTCTGATTATAGGATATTTAGTTGCCTGGGGACTCGGTAGAATTGATTTCTCGGCAGTACAAAGTTTTGGTGGTTTCAATATTCCCCTCCCATTTAAATACGGACTGGATTTCGACTTTTCCGCATTCATAGCTTTGGGGTTAGTATTCTTGATAACAGCCATAGAAGCCTATGGAGACATTACTGCCAACTCACTGATATCAGGAGAACCTGTAGAAGGAAAAACATTCATCAAACGTGCTTCGGGAGGAATTTTGGCAGACGGATTCAATTCGATGCTGGCAGGTATTCTCAACTCTTTTCCAAACTCCGTTTTCGCGCAAAATAACGGTATGATACAACTGACAGGAGTAGCCAGCCGATATGTAGGCTATTACATTGCAGGTTTTCTTATTCTATTAGGATTATTTCCCAGTGTAGGATTAATTTTCTCCCTAATGCCCGAACCTGTATTGGGAGGCGCTACTTTACTGATGTTCGGAACAGTAGCTTCAGCAGGCATTCGTATTATCGCAGCACAGAAGATCAACCGGAAAGCAACATTAGTCATCGCACTTAGTTTCGCTTTAGGTTTAAGTGTAGAAATGGTTCCTGAAATACTATGTCAATTTCCAGAATCAATAAAGAATATTTTCTCATCCGGCATTACAACAGGTGGAGTTACTGCCATCATTTCAAATGCACTGATACGGATGAAAGAGTAAAAACAAGTAATTTTCTCATAATTTGGAACTAAAGCATTAACTTTCTTTGCAAATCAGCCAAGAAAGGGAGAATAATATATATCTTTGTTCCAAAATATGATTATGATTACAAAGGATTTACAGAACCTATATCAAACCTATCTCGGAGAAGTACCCGAAGAGATTGTAGAATTACCCTCATCCGGTTCCAACAGGCGTTATTTCCGGCTGACCGGAACCCAAAAACTGATTGGCGTATACGGCACTTCCAAAGAAGAAAACGAAGCCTTTCTTTATATGGCAGCACACTTCCGCAAGAAAGGTCTTCCTGTTCCAGAAGTATACATCTGTTCTGAAGACAAGAATTGTTATTTGCAAGAAGATTTAGGAGATATCCTGTTGTTCAACGCTATTGAAAAAGGGCGGGCGACCAGCGTCTTCTCCGAAGAGGAGAAAGAAATGCTGCGCAAGACCATCCGCCTACTGCCTTCCATCCAATTTGCCGGAGCAGACGGCTTTGATTTTTCACACTGTTATCCCCAAGCCGAATTCAACCAACGTTCTATCCTTTGGGACTTGAACTATTTTAAATACTGCTTTTTGAAAGCTACCGGCCTGGAGTTTCAAGAAGACAAGCTGGAAGATGACTTTCAAAAAATGAGTGATGTACTGTTACGCAACTCTTCCGCCACCTTTATGTATCGGGATTTCCAAAGCAGAAACGTGATGATAAAGGATGGGGCACCTTGGTTCATTGATTTCCAGGGAGGACGTAAAGGACCGTTTTTCTATGACGTAGCCTCTTTCTTATGGCAGGCTAAAGCTAAATTTCCCGAAACTCTGCGCAATGAACTGTTGGAAGAATATATAGACGCCCTATGTAAATATAAACCCGTAGACCGTGATTATTTCTTCAACCAACTGCGTCATTTCGTGCTCTTCCGCACCTTGCAAGTATTGGGAGCTTACGGTTTCCGTGGCTATTTCGAAAAGAAGCCACATTTTATCCAAAGTGTACCATACGCCATTGAGAACCTGAGGCAATTACTTCATAATGAATATCCCGAGTATCCCTATTTATGCTCCGTACTAAGGGAACTTACCGAACTGAAGCAGTTCAAGGATGATTTGAAGAAACGGCAACTCACAGTGAAAGTCATGAGTTTCGCCTATAAGAAAGGTATTCCCGATGATCCTACAGGCAACGGTGGAGGGTATGTCTTCGATTGCCGCGCCGTAAATAATCCCGGAAAATACGAACGTTATAAACCTTTCACCGGGCTGGATGAGCCGGTCATTCGCTTTCTGGAAGAAGACGGTGAAATATTCCCATTTCTGGATGCTGCTTATTCTTTAGTAGACGCTTCGGTAAAACGATATATGGAACGCGGATTCAGTAACTTATCTATATGTTTTGGCTGCACAGGAGGACAACATCGTTCTGTTTATTCGGCACAACACATGGCAGAACACCTCAATAAAAAATTCGGTATAAAAGTAGAGTTAATACACCGAGAACAGAATATAGAACAAACATTTGAAAGAACATTATGAAAGCAATGATTTTTGCAGCCGGACTAGGCAGCCGACTTAAACCTTTAACAGACACCCGGCCTAAAGCATTAATAACGGTGGGTGGAAAAACCATGTTAGAGCACATCATCTTAAAACTGAAAGCAGCAGGATTTGATGAAATAG
>ERZ780226.957-NODE-957-length-24038-cov-4.753742_pt1 | contig 24038 bp, 16 predicted proteins | sample MGYA00511165_ERZ780226 | MGnify/ENA primary metagenome ERZ780226 (study PRJEB29588, sample SAMEA2152373) | human gut metagenome | biome: human gut; feature: human-associated habitat; material: faeces | place: Denmark | collected 2008/2010 ...
CGTTGATTGTATCTCTCCGCACATTATTAGGTGCCGACGGATCATAACTCTGCTCCACCTTGCGCATATACCAGCGCTCGGTATAGTTGAAAGAAGGCACAACGTTGATATATTTAAACAAAGTGAATGTAGCGCTGATAGGAATCTTATGCTGTATACCATTAGTCCATTTATTCAAGCCCTGCTTCAGAATCAGATTATCCTTGGTATTAATCGAGTTCGTCATCTGGCCGGTATATTGGAGTGAGATTTTCTCATACCAACGTTCATCACCTACCGCTTTCTTACGCTTGAACGGATAAATACGGTTCAATGAAATATTCAAATCCGGCAACGTCACACTGATAGAAGAGTCACGCGTATTCTGAGAGATATTGAATGTACTGGACAGATTCAATCCTATTTCGGGGAAATTGCGCGAATAACTCACACTAGACGTCTTGGTGTTATTTGAATACTGCTGCGGGTTGTACAAACTACTCAGGTTACGCTGGTCATAACTACTGGTCGCAAAGTTCACATTCGCCGAAAAAGAGCTGTTAGGGTTAGCCTTGGCATCCTGTCTGTGACTCCATGCAATTCTGAAATCTTTTGTAACCATATAGTCCGGCATATTCTTCTCACCGGTTTTCGTTACCAGATAACTGGCATTGAAATTACCGCTATATTTATATCTCTTGTTATAATTAGACTGCACGGACAGACCCCATGAACCTTTCGTAAAGATCTCACCCAACACTTTCAAATCCATACGGTCACTGATGGCGAAATAATATCCCCCATCACGCAAATAAAAACCACGATTCATTTCATCACCGTATGTAGGCATAATGAATCCTGACGAATAACTGCTATTGAACGGGAAAAAACCAAAAGGAATAGCAAGAGGCAACGGCACATCCTCTACCACCAACTGAGCAGGACCAAATACTACATTCTTCTTGGGACGTACTTTCGCCATAGAAAGCTTCAGATAAAAGTGAGGATGTTCGTGATTATCACACGTAGTGTATCGTCCGTGACGCAGATAAAGCTCATCATTGGAACCTTTCTTTGATTCTTCACTGGTTACATACCCTTCACCTTGCTGAGTTACAATATTATTGATGAAACCTTTCTTCGACTTGAAGTTATAACGCATGATTTTTGACTCGTACGGAGTCTCGCCATCTTTAAAGATAGGAGTACCTTTTTCCACGCCAGCCGAGTCGGGAACACCACGGGCATACACCGTACTGCTATCCATGTTCATTGTAATCACAGCAGAGGTCAATTCAATTTTCTCATAGTTCACCTTACCGTCACCATACAGATGGGCATATCCGCCCTCAGTGAATACGATAGAGTCATTTGCTTCATAAATAACAGGCGCATCCAACGGCTGTTTCTTTTTAGGTGCAACCGTATCGATAGACAACGTATCTACCAAAGCACTATCTACTTTCAGGGAATCATTACCGGATGCAGAATTCCGCTTTCTGCGTTGAGCACCTGTACTTAAAGAAAGTGACAGGCATGCAAATAGTAGTAGGAATGTTATAAATCTATGTCGTTTTAGTGGCGTCATTCACAAATCATTTACGCTTTTGAGGGGCAAAATTAAGCATTATCCGCCAATAATGAACTATTTAGCGGATATTTAATTTATTTTTAAGGCTTACAAGAAACATTCGCACCAATGGTTAAAACGGATTATCCCATCTTCCCCATAACGTGAAATACTCTTTAACGCCTTCTCCACGCTTTTTTCCTTGTCCAGATGTGTCTTTGAAAAAAACTTGTCGGCAAAGCAGATAACCTGTTCCTCCAGTGATACCGGAACCATATCCCGATGAGGAACGGGCAATTGCTGGTCAATAATACTTTGCAAAGATATACCTGCCCCCGTATGTCTCTCACAGACCAACGCATGGCGCGGGAATCCTTCTTTCCGCATCAGATCAGCCCCCAAATATCCATGACAAATATAAGGATAAGATCCGAAACAACAAATGCCCTCAGCATCCGTCATAAAAATACCAATATCGTGCAGCATCGCCGCCTCTTCCAGAAACTGCTTGTCCAGATTCAATTCCGGATGCTTTCCGGCAATCCATAACGCCTTATCGGCCACCGAACGGCTATGCGCCAGCAGGATATGTTTCAGTTCATTATCTTCAGGATAATATTTATTAATGATAGCAAGTGCGTCCATTCTCAATTAAATTCTTATTTTTGTGCAATATTACAAAATAATCGCCACATATCATGAAAACAAAATACATTTTCCTATACTGCCTCTTGTTTATCTGCAACGCCGTGACCGCGCAAAAGGTTATCACCGGAGCCGAACAGATGGACCGTCTCTTACCTATATTAAAAGGGAAGCGTGTGGCATTGGTTGTAAACCAAACCTCCAAAGTAGGAGAAACCCATCTGTTGGACACCCTGCTTGCAGCGCATATACAAATAAAAAAGGTATTCGCTCCCGAACACGGCTTCCGGGGTGACGCCGATGCCGGAGAAACCATCAGGAACGGAAAAGATACCCGCACGGGAATACCCATCCTGTCCCTTTACGGTAAAAATAAGAAACCTACAGCCACACAGCTACAGGACATAGACCTGATTGTGTTCGACATTCAGGATGTAGGTGCCCGTTTCTATACCTATATCAGCACCATGCAGTATGTAATGGAAGCTTGTGCCGAGAACCGGAAACAACTGGTCATCACAGACCGGCCCAATCCTTGTGATTACGTGGACGGCCCTGTGCGACAGAAAAACCAGAAAAGTTTTGTGGGTATGCACGCCATCCCCATTTTACACGGTTGCACTGTAGGCGAGCTGGCTCAAATGATCAATGGCGAAGGCTGGCTGCCCAATGGCAAAAAATGCGCGTTGACCGTCATCCCCGTGGAAGGCTGGAAACACGGACAACCCTATTCGCTTCCGGTAAAACCCTCTCCCAACCTGCCCAACGACCAGGCAATTGCCTTATATCCTTCACTCTGTCCGTTTGAAGGTACAGCCATCAGTGTGGGCAGAGGTACTCTTTATCCTTTTCAAGTAATCGGTTCACCGGATATCCGCATCTCCTCCTTTTCTTTCAGACCGGAAGCCTTGGAAGGCTTTGACAAGAATCCGATGTATAAAAACCAATACTGCTATGGCAATAATCTCCGCCATATCACCGCCCCGAAAGGATTCTCTTTAAAATACATCATCACCTATTATCAAGCTTATCAAGACCTTGGGAAAGCGGACAAGTTCTTTACCCGCCCGCAATGGTTCGACCTGCTGATAGGGAACCGTACCGTAAGGGAACAAATCATGAAAGGAGCCAGTGAAGAAGAAATCCGTGCAGGATGGCAGAATGAACTGGAAGCCTACAAAAAGATGAGAGAGAAATACCTGCTTTATGAATAATATTTCCTTCCAAGCTGACAGATTTCGTCAAAAAAGGAGACAACAACCCAATCTATTCAGGACACGCAGCACCATTCCTCTGCATCCACCAAGCCCCAACCACAAACGGCTTTCCAACCGCCAACACATGGAATCCGTTTCAATCTTCTTTCCGGAAGGCCTGCATACCTTTCTCACCACCCCGATGATATCCGTGTCCTCACATTCCTCATAAAAACGGCAGACGCCATCCCCCTGCATCAGATAACGACTGTCTCTTTTTTGAATAATCCGATGCAATACATACCGGTCTGTCTGCCGGAACAGAATGACATCAAAAAGTTTCAACTCCTCCTTATCATACGGCCCCACCACCACTTCATCCTTCCCATTTCTCAGTAAAGGCATCATGGAATTGCCTTTCACCCGGAACTTCACACTCCTGCCACTTTTGATTTCCGACTCCACCCACGCAAAGAAACATTCATTCGCTATCCGCTTCATACCCATCTCCATATAAAGTACGACATACTAATTTCACCGCCTCCGCATCGGGCAAACACTCCAGATGATAAACAGGAATGGATGAAACCATCTTTTCCAACAGACTACAAACCCCACAGTATAATTCCTCCTCGTATGCAAATGCAGGAGGAGCAGACGGATGCAAAGCTGCATAAGCCTGCAAAGTGTTCAATCTCCGTATCTTGTTATACGGTGCTTGTGACAAACGTACACATCCGGCCAACGGATAACGCTCCGCCTTATAACAAGGAGTCTTCCCACTCCACGGGCTGCCATATACCCACACGCCCCCCTCTTCATAACGCACAATGGGACTGTCATCATTCAGCAACTTACTTCCTGCTATATTTTCCCTCCACAAACGGGTATGGGTACTTTTTCCGGTTCCGCTTTCACCTAAAAAAAGAACCGCTTTCCCCTTATAAACAATACAACTGCCATGCAAGGCAACCGTATCTTTCCGTACCGTCATCAGGCCATACCCCATCCATAAGGCAAACCTTAAAAGACGGGGAGAATAATGACCATATAAACAGATACCTCTCCCGGTTCCACCCATCGTCCGGAGATAAAGCGACGGTTCTCCCTGCGGAGCCAGTTCCAACAAAAAGCTATCCCCACTCACACCAAAAGTACCGGTTACATCTTCATATCCGAACCCATAGGACTTTCTCTGAAAAGCCGGAAAACCCCAACCGTTTCCCTCCCAAACAGTAAAATCCGGCAACCAAGCACCCTCATATACATCTTTTGCCGAAACCAGATCCGGTTGCCAAACAAAAGGCTTGAAACCGCTGATACCATCCACCACCTCCATCAACCTTTCGTCCGGCAATGCGAAGCAGTGGCCACCTATTTTATAAATTTGATCCATTGTCTTTTCCATTTAATCTGATTACACGATGACAATATGCCAACGAGCTTTCCCGATGGGCTATCGTAAGAACAGTCAGCCCCCTACACTCCTTCATCAGACCGAGAAGCATTTCATTGACAGCCCGTTCAGTCTCATTATCCAATGCAGAAGTAGCCTCATCCAGTAGAAGCACCTCCGCTTTCTTATACAAAGCACGGGCGATGCCTACCCGTTGTTTCTGACCTCCCGAAAGCCTTCCTCCCCCTTCACCCAAAGGAGTATCCATTCCTTGCGGCAATTCATCCACCCAAGCATCCAATCTCACCTGCCTCACTATCTCCGCTACCCGTTCCTTATCTATAGACCGGCATCCCAAAGCAATGTTTTCCGCCAAGGTCCCATCCAGCACAAACACTTCCTGTTGCACATATCCCACCTTGCGATGCCATTCCTGCCTCGGCACATCGGCAAGCGGCCTGCCATCTATCCGAATAGCGCCTTTATCCGGAGTGATAAATCCCAAAAGCAGATTAAACAAGGTAGACTTACCTACGCCACTCTCACCACAGATACCTACATATTCCCCCTTACGAATAGTACAACAAAAGTCCTTTAGAACCTCTTTACTTTCAGGATAAGCATAGGTGAGGTGTTCTATCCGTATCTCTTTTTGAAAAGAAAACGCTTCCTGCCCCCATGATGGAGAAACTGCTTCCATCCCCTTATCCCCCAACCCTTCCTCTATAATCCGCAGAGAATAGACCGCATTCTGTACTTGTGTCCAACCACCTAAGATGCCGCGCAAAGCGGGTAACAGCCGGAAAGCCGCCACAGCAAAGACACCTACCAACGCTTTGATATCCCCTGTTCCGAAAACGGTGAGCAAGGTCAGCCCCGATATGACCGCCATTTCGGAAAGGCAAAGAGGAAGGTGCTGTATCATTTCCAGTTTCAAACGGCTCTCACTGATTTTCCTTATCCTCTCGGCGAATGCCTGCTGAAAAAAAGGAAACGCCGCATTCAGTTCCAATTCGGCATACCCTTTCATCGTTTCCGTGACCAGCCGGGATTGCTCACGACGAGCCTGCTGCTCCTGCTCACCATAACGGCGCATCGGTTTCCTGATCCCCCATCCGTAAATCAACATAAAAGGCAGAAAGGCAATATACAGCATCAGTACCGTCAACGGAGCGTAAACCAACAAAGCTGCCGTCACCCAAAAAACAAGCAGCAGTTCTCCTGTCATGCGAAGCAAGGGGGAAAGAAGGTTTAAAGAAAAAGCATAACAGATATAGTTCACCTCATATCCCAGCCGGATACTCCCCCTGCTGCGTATAAACAATAATCCCCGTTGATAGTAAGAAGTAAAGAGAGAAAAGCTGAGCCGACGGTAAAGAGACATCAGAAAATGGTTTTGAAAACGTGAAAGCCCCGCTGCCAAAGCGTTTTTCACCAAAATAAAGACTATTGCCACCAGACAAAATAACAGGGCGGCATCTTTATCCCTCCCGTCATCCAACAGAAAAAACAAGACAGGCAACAGGGCAGCGAGTCCGGCAAAGTCAAGTAATGCGCAAAGAAATACGGCACAAACCACCCTTATCCCCATTTTCCTTTCATCAGGCAACAACAAACGGCAGATTCTTTTCAACATAAACCGCTTATTTTCGTTCCGTCTGGAAGATGGTATGGGGAGAGCGCAGATGCAACAGAATAGAATTTCCAACCCATTTGCACAGTGAAATGCGCAACACGCTGTTGCACGCACGATGAGTATGCAGCATACGTTTGGTTTTATAAACCAGAATGCCCCATTTATTCTTCGCCGGAACTGACATCGTATAGGGTGGCCGGATGATTTCCCGCAAGATTTCCTCCGCCAATCCTTCTCCTCCATATACAGGAACGGAAGTTCCTAAATAATCATTACAAAGGTGAGTCATTGCCAGCATCATATTTCTAAAACGAATATCCGTCACTTCCTCAGGAATATGCAGGCCGTATCTATTCAGCAGGCAAGCCCAGTCGCAAAGATGATGAAGTGCCAGGCCGCGTGCATAATGCTGGGCGGCATGAAAAGCGAGAAATACGGTATTAAAGGTGGAAGATGGGATTAAAATGGAGCATTTTCCGTCCAATTCCGCCGATACGGGTTGTAGCAGTTTTTGAAGGAGCTTATCCATCTTCACTGCTATACGGTATGTTTCCGAATTAATGAAGGTTTTATGATTCTCTATCGGAATACCTTTATAGTAAAACACACTATGCTTTTCGGAGTGTTCAAAGTCTACCTCTATTCCTTTTTCTTCCATTAACCGGTCTGCCAGCCGGTTGGCCTCGGCATCACTTTTCCGGGAATGGTCTGCCGAATAAGTGAAGATGTCTATATCTCCCCCTTCCCTGTGCGAAGGAATAGGATAATAGGTGGAGAGACCCACTCCTTTCAACTGGACCGTGGTAATGCCATGCGTTTTATAAAAAGCTGAAAGTTCGGCTATGGTATGGCAGTACCGCAGGTAGCGTTTTTCATAGTTCTCTACCGCCATCGCCCAGTTTAACTTCAAAGCCTTCGGAGGTTGCAAACAGGCCGGCAGGGTTTGTATTCCGTCCCATGCCAAAGCCATCACTCCCTGAGTGCAAGCTAGTTTGTAACACGCCTGCCAAAGGGCAGGAGATATATCGGTAAAAAGGATTTCACTAACCGGCTTTGTGCTGTTCAACGCGGATCGGAGCAAGGCAAATAGCATTTGCTCCGGTTTATCGAGTATTATATCCATTGTTATATCAATCAAGTAAGGCTGAACATTTTTTTAGTGCATCTGCCCAAATCACCACATCTCTTTCGGCCTGCTCTTGAGAAATATGATAAGATTCCACCAACACCAAGGCTGCCTCTTGTAAAGTGAAATCCTTTCCCGAAAGTCGTTTCCAAAGTAAGCAAGCGGAAAAATTAAAGGAAATAATACGGGTCAAATCAGTATCGGGAACACCTTGGTTCACAATTATTGTTTCTCCGGCTATGGAGCGGAGTTTAAAATGGGGATTAAGTTTCATAATCTTCTAATCTTAAAAAAAGAAAGCCGCCCGACCTTTCGAGACAGGACGACCTTCTTTTATTACAAATCACTTTCTGCCATGACTAATAACATGATAGCAAATAATTCTCTTATTTTTTATAACTATCCCAACCGGTTCCTTTAAAAGAAGGAGTACCAGTCACGTTAATGATAGAGGAAGCATCTGTTATCGATGAATCAACAACCAAATTGCCGTTAAAAGTACCACCCTCAATATTCAATTCCATAGGTTCGGTGTTTCCGGTACTTTTTGATAATTCCACGTTACCATTAATAATACTAGTACCTTTAACAGTTACTTTAACTCCGTCAGTGTAGGTTGAATAGCCGCAAACATCAAATGCATATGCACCAGTTCCGGCATTAATCGTAGTATTGTTAATCAAAATATTACCACAATTGTTACTCAATACATATAAGGCATTTAGCCCCCTCACTGTCATAGCATCCAACGTCAAATTACAGTAGTTCTGAATCATAATTTTATCATTATCACTTGCCAGTGTTCCGTTTTTCATAGTAACGGTAGAACCTTTCAACAATTGACAACTGTTCGTTTCTGTGCCAGCCGAGCCAACGGTCGGTTTAGCAAGTGTAAGCACATGGTTGTTCAAGTCCAATTCTACAGATTGTCCACTTTGCGTTTTAAAGCCATTACAAGTAGCGTCTCCATTCAAACGTATCTTCACGTTAGCATTACCGCTTAAGTATAAAAGTGCGGACGGATCGGAAAAAGTACCACCGGTAACAGCCAGCGATGCACCTGCACCAACCACATAGATCTTGCCATTCAGTGTACCACCACTGATAGTCATCTGTCCCAAGTCATTGGCTGCACCATTATGACCTTCATTATCCACCACATACTGAGCGGAACCAGTCGTATTGAATGTACCTCCTTTGATTTCAGTCACATGATGATTCTGTACGGTTGCCTGAGACATATTGGTGAACGTACCGTCGTTGATGACAAGCCGGGCTCCATCATCATTTTTAATAGTATTAAGACCTCCGGCAAATGTACCACCGTTTATGATAAGTGAAGGATTCTGATGATTGGTACCACTTACATATCCATTTCGCGGATTCGTATTGGTATAATCATAATACCCATTGGCTATCATCGAAGAATAATGCCCGTTTTGCGATATCTCCACATTTGGATTAATCGTCATCTCGCCATGATTCAGAATATTATAATAACTGTTACCACCAGAGCTTTCTGAGTTCTGACCGTTTTCCTTACTTCTAATATAGGTTCCGCCATTAAGAATTACTGTACCGTTATTATAGATACAAGCTTTCCCGTGACTTACATTATCCACTGTACCATTTCCGTTAATGGTCAGTTTACTATCCTTGTTTACAGTAAATGTATCACCAGATTTGTTGGTGATTTTATGACCGTTCAAATTGATGATAACTTCATTCGTTGCGGAAATAGTAAAATCTCCCGTCAAGTCTGTGGCAAGAGTATAAGTTCCACCATTTTTTGCGACATTTTGCAAGTCGGCTACGGCAGCATCAACTACTTCAAATGCATCATTACCGGACAGATTGGGTAATTCAGCACCCTCTTCTTTATAAATAATGACAGTTGAAGTGTTACCGCTTTCACGACTGATGGCTGTTACTTTGGCACCACTCTTCACTCTTACATTACCGGCTTTTACCTTCAATGTATTAACCGTAATCCCTTTATCAAGAACCAATGTATTTGCAGCAGTAGTTGCCGTTACTTCATCATAAGTAGCTGTTTCGCCATTGGCAGCCAAAGTTACGGTAGAAGAAGGCAGATCTATCTCAAATTTAGGCGCAGTATCTAATTGCGGTACAGATACCAACACGTTTTCAGGTGCAGCTGTACCACCAGTACCAGTGCTCTCTTCTTTAATGGCAACAGCATTTGTTGTAGAAATATTTTCAAAGGATATGCTGACATTTTCTGCCGGTGTATTTTTTTTCGGTATTGAAACTGTAGGACTGGTTTCAGTTGAAGCCACATCAGCCACAGAAACAGAATTGGTTTCTTTTAAAGCATCGGCTACCTCTGATACACTTTCAACTGTTGTCGGTACACTTCCGGATACTTCGTCCAACGTTATAGTTGTGGTATAACGTTCGTTACGTTTAGCATCTAAAGCTTTTGTCTTTAAGACCTGGCTTGTAGCGCCATTACCAATGGAAAGTTCCAAGGTAGGATACTCGGCTACAGGCAACGGGAAATAGAATGTTTTACTGGTCACGACGTCACTGCTGGCAGCAAAGTTTATAGTTATGGAAGAGGAATTTGACGTTTCTGTGGTTGTCAATGTAGGTATACCTTTGGAGAATGTTATTTGTGCATTTCCAGCAATGGCTGGAACAGTAGTTTTTCCTTGAGCGGTCATAGAAGTCAATTTCGCCCAAGTATAGTCCTTCGGGATATTATTGACAGTTACGCTCATCAGGGCACCTGCATTTTTAAATGCCAGGACATTCTGTGCGCTCTCATTTATTTGGCAAGCCATAAGAGCACTGCTGTTTTCTCCTTCCTTATAATTATAGGTATCCTTCAACGTTAATGATATTTTACTTCCATCATAAGAAGCATCGCTGCCATAAGGATAAAAAGCAGCTTTCTTTACAGGATTATCACCTTCCAGTACTCCTGAGAACTCTGCATTCTTGGTCCCGGCTCCACTGGATAATGAATAGTTAGTGTTAGTATAAGTAGAAGAACTTCCATTCGTTACAAAAATGCCAATCTCGTCACCTATACTCCAAACGACAGAATTGCCATTCATAGCAGTACGCGATTCAGCATCTCCCATAGTGGCACATACTTCATCAACGCCACTTTTCGCCACGCCCAAATCTTCATTGGAACAACCGGTTATTCCTAATCCAAGAACAGCTAAAGATGTGAACAATATCTTTTTCATACGTGTATGTTTTTAAATTATTTATTTCAATTACCAAGGCTGCGGGTTATAGTCTTCTGTTCCACCACTTACTGCAAATCCTTTTTCCACTTCTACTTCGATAACCTCCACTTTAGGAGCCTCATACATTTCCATATTGTTTGTTTCCATAATTTCCGTACAATAAATTTAGATTATAATTTTTCAATGATTCTGTTCAGACATTATACGCCCCAATTATACCATAGAATATTTTTTATAGAAAGATGCTATAATTGCCGTCTGTGGGCAGAAGACTCCTGGCGGTCCGGTGACATATACTGTGTCTCCGCAACCTCGACTTGACAGATAACGGGAAATAAGGATTCGCATTCCCGCTTGCAGTGTTGTTTTCATACGTCTGTAAATGTTAGATCAGTCTATCTTGTCAAAAGACTTTGCCTAACTCCCCCTCCTCTGTTCGGCGGTTAACAATAAAAAAGCGTGAGGGCTGTATCTTGTTTATCCTATCGTCGGGCCTTCGCATTGCCTTGGTCTAGATAAACAACAGCCACTCACGCCATTAGGTATATAGATGCCATAGTAATGGCAGGTATATAACACAGACGTGAGCGTTGTTGTTATCATCTTCAGACCTTTATCAAAGTTGCGAAGTTTGACGATAGAAGATAATTTCAATAACGCTTCTTAAAATATGTAACTTTCTACTACGCCATAGTATAATAGTCGGTACAAATATAATAATTTCTTAAATAGGAAAAACGTTTCTTAGCGATTATTTTTAATAATTGCTACAACAAGCATTAAAAACACTTCTGTATTTCACAATAAATCGACTCAACATAACACCAATATTAATAGAAAGTTATAAGCAATTATGCCCTCATGCCCTCACTAAGAAGTTAACATATTGATAATGAATACTGAATGAATGATGATAGCATATTTCAAAAAGTATCTTTGCCCTCATGCCCTCATTCTACAGAACAAATAAAAAGAGTATATCTATCTGATATCCAACAACATGAACACATACAAAGTCTTAATTCAAAAGTTTGTCAACCATCGCATTTTGAGCTTTTTCATCACAGTATACTCTATTTTACAAACATCCGATTACATTTTCATGCTGACAAGTTCTACTCATCGTACTTTCCTATTTGTTCTTTCTATTATTCGCAATTGCTTACTCACTAATGTGACTAACTCTAATCACAAACGTGACTAAAGTTAATCACAAGTGTGATTAAGTCTAACCACAAACGTGATTAAGCAATTTCCCATAGTAAAGAACTGCAATATGAATGACCGATTATCATATAATGATCTCTATATAAACTATCAAGAACTCCCTAAAATGCAGTAGTTACCGTTGTTTCTCCTAGCAAAATATGATAAGATTCGTGTATATAAAAGGGATCTTGTAGGCATTATGCCATTTTTCTTCACCTAAAACGGCAAAATAGACTCTTTTCTCACCTGAGTGATTTTGAAACGAATTCAGATATATCACATTGAATATAAGAATATTAGATAGTAATCAGTATAATTAAACAGTGAGAGCATGAGGGCAAATTGTTTCTTCAAAAATATGCTACCATCATTCATTTAACACTCATTATCAATGGATTATATACATAATGAGAGCATGAGGGCATATTTGCTTATAACTTTCTATTGTTTTCTCCTTTCTTTATTCCTTGATATTACGAATATGTCTGACAGGAACACCACCCACAACCGTATTTGCCGGAACCTCTCTTGTCACGATCAAACCTGCTGCAATGACAGCATTGTTTCCGATGGTTATTTATCGGATAAATGAAGAATAAGTGCTTTGTTTCTTATTCTATTTATCAAATGTTACTTGTACCATTAGAATGAAGAAGGCTGATTAGTATGAATGTGAATATGCTGCATATAAATTTTCAACCAAAACAATTATGGATTGCCGATGAAAAACTTAAATGTCTAATACATGGTTTAGATTAAGGAGAGGATTTTTCCTCTCCTTTTTTCCTTCCGATACGCCCCATTATGAGAATGTGCCGTTTGAAGTGCCGAGTTCGTGGGTGTGGACAAATATTGAAGAACTGTTTTTTGTTACTAAACTTGCTGGATTTGAGTATACTGATTGTCTCACGAAAGATACAATCTCCAGCAATAATGAAGTGCCTATAGTTAGAGCACAAAATGTAAGAATGGGATATTTTGTTGAAAATACCAATGAGGCTATATCAGAAGCTTTATCGCAACAGTTGGAAAGAAGCGCTCTTACAAAGAAGTGCTTACTTATGACATTTATTGGAGCTGGTATTGGTGATACATGTATTTTCCCGGCATTAAAAAGATGTCATCTAGCTCCGAATGTTGCTAAAATAGAACCTTACTCTAATAAAATTGATTTAAAATATGCGCTCTATTATCTTATGAGCGATTTAGGACAATTAGGAGTTCGGGGTATATCAAAATCAACGGCTCAGCCAAGTCTATCAATGGCTACGATTAGAAGTTTGGAAATAGCATTACCACCCCTTGCCGAACAACACCGCATTGTTGCAGAAATAGAGAAATTATTTGAGTTGATTGACCAAATAGAACAAGGCAAAGCCGACTTACAGACCATCATCAAACAAACCAAAAGCAAAATCCTCGACCTTGCCATTCATGGCAAGCTAGTACCACAAGACCCGAATGACGAGCCTGCCATTGAACTGTTGAAACGTATAAATCCCGACTTCACACCTTGTGATAACGGGCATTATACGTTTGACGTTCCGAGCGGGTGGATAACGACAAATTTAGGGTCAATATTTAATGTCGTATCAGCTAAAAGAATTTTGAAGTCAGATTGGAAGCATAGTGGTGTTCCATTTTATAGAGCACGTGAAATAGCCAAGCTGTCTATTTATGGACTTGTAGATAATGAATTATATATTTCAGAGGAACATTATAACTCATTAAAGGAGAAATTTCCAGTACCCAAAGCGTCAGATATTATGATTTCTGCCGTTGGTACTATTGGCAAATGCTACATTGTAAAAGAGTCTGATAAGTTCTATTACAAGGATGCAAGTGTACTTTGTTTGTGTAATGACTATCAAATAAATGCGAAATATATTTACCACATCATGAGAAGCGAATATATGCTAAAACAGATGTATGATAACTCAAAGGGTACAACTGTTGATACCATTACGATTGAAAAGGCAAAACAATATATATTGCCCCTACCTCCACTTGCCGAGCAACAGCGCATAGTAGCCAAGATTGAAGAGACATTCTCCATTTTTGACGGTATTCAAAATTCCTTAGAAGCGTAAACAAGAACGCTTCTAAGGACTAATGTAACTTTACCAGTTCACCACTTTATCCACAATCTTCTGCTGTTCGCTGGCAGTGCGGCGTAAATAGATACGAGTGGTTTCTATGCTTTCATGCCCCATGAGGTCGGCAAGTAGAGCAAGGTCGTTAAAGCGGTCAAGAAAGTTCTTGGCAAAACGATGACGGAATGAATGAGGATAAACTACCTCCTTGTTCATTCCATATTTTTCAGCAAAATGCTTGAGTTGAGAAGCGATTCCACGAGTAGTAATACGCTGTCCGAAACGGTTCAGGAAGATATAGCCTGATGTCAAGCCTTGACTTTTCAACCACTTTTCTGCTTCTGTCCGTAGATTCTTGGGGATGTATAGTCGTCGAATCTTTCCTCCCTTGCTGTATAGATCAAGATGCCCGATTTGTATATGTTCTGCTTTGATATGGAGTAGTTCGCTGACACGTGCCCCTGTAGCAGCCATAAACCACACGATGAAATACCACTCATCGTAACCATCAGCTTTAAGTTGGGTTTTAAGGAATTTGTAATCGGCATTGCTAATTACATTTTCCAAAAAGTTCTTCTGTTGTACCTTTACGAACTTCACTTTCAGTTTCTCTTGTTTTGTAAATTCCAGATACTTATTGATACCTTGCAGCCGAAGGTTCACCGTCTGTGGCTTAAAGTTCTCCACCAAGTATCCCTTATATGCCAAGAGGTTCTTCTTGTTTACTTCTCCATAATGATTGAGGAAATACTGTACCGTCCACACATACGATGTAACGGTGTTCTTGGCGAGATTAGTCTTTGCCAAATGATTTTTGAATTTTGTTACCATACTACATTGATTTATAATGAATACAGTAACAATATAAGAGAATATATCGAACATGATAAGAAGTTGCCTGAAGGATGGGCTATGTGCAGGCTTGAATAAGTTGTAGATTATGAACAACCTACTGCTTATATTATAAATTCAACGGCTTATGATGATTCCTACTCAATACCAGTCTTAACAGCAGGTAAGTCTTTTATAATTGGTTATACCAATGAAGCGACAGGGATATGCTCAAATCTTCCTTGTATAATCTTTGATGATTTTACAACAGATTCAAAACTAGTTGTTTTTCCTTTCAAGGTAAAATCATCAGTAATGAAGATTCTAAAAATACACAGTGATATTGAGATTGATTATGTGGCAATGTTTATGAGTGTAACCAGATTGATAGGTGACACTCATAAACGATATTGGATTTCTGAATACTCAAAATAAGAGATACCTATACCACCGAAGGCAGAACAAAAACGGATTGTTTATACAGCCCGTAATATTTCATTCATCGTATCAAGCACCATATCTATTTTAGCCACAATTCGTTCTTGCTCTTTATATGGCGGTATGGGTATTAAAACATTACCAATAGATGTTTTTGTTAAACTGGGCATAGCCGTACTTTTATCTAATTTGCTAAAATCAAATGATAAGCAGAAATAATACAGATATTTATCAAGTATAGCATCATTAGCCTTCAAGCCAAAAGCTGTATCAACGTTCCAAAAATGTTCCTCTACGAATATAGGATTATTAATTGTACCTTTTCTTCCAATTATTGTAGAACCTGCGATGCAAAGATACTGATTAGCTCTGCCTATAACACCGCCACTACCATAAATTGGATATATGCCGTTAAGTGTTTCAACATTTTTTTGAGACTTCCCATTCGTTATACTTGTAATCTGTTTCATTTTACAAATAGCCCATCCTTCAGGCAACTGTGTATAATGCCCGTTATCACAAGGTGTGAAGTCGGGATTTATGCGCTTCAATAGTTCAATGGCTGGTTCGTCATTCGGATCTTGCAGTACTAGTTTACCGTGAATGGCAAGATCAAGGATTTTGGATTTGGTATAGGCTATAAGATTTTGAATGTCAGTAATATTTTGTTTGAGCGAATCAATCAAAATATCATACTTAGACACCTCTTCAATTATCCTTCTAACTTCATTTAAAGGCGGTATTGGTATTCGCATATTTTGAGATTGTGTCAGTGATATATTAACCTGTCCGGCAGAACCTCGTGTGGCAATAGAATTTATTTCTGACATTTCCTCTAAGTAGACTTTTAGATATGATACCAACACCTCTTTAAATTTGTAAGGGCGTATTAGTACAGCGGCCTGATTAAAATTTGCTTGTGGCAATGTTGTAGGAATAATTGCAAGTTTACCAAGAGGTGGTCCAACAATATTCATAATAAGGTCTCCTACTTCTGTGCGCGAACGCTGGAGCTTTCCATTATGCACTTCTTCTGTAATATATTGTGGATGATAGGCAAAATCTATTTTTTGATTCCTGAGATTGTACATCTTAATGTAAGGAACACCATTCTCTACAAAGCATGTTTTATCTGGTGTACTTCCAGATGCAACATAAGCTATATCTTCCAATCTACACCACACCCACGAACTCGGCACTTCAAACGGCACGTTCTCATAATGGGGCGTATCGGAAGACTTTGCAGACTTCTTACTCCGTTTAATTTTGCCTTCTTTTATCAGTCGTTCTTTTTCAGCCTTGATTCGTTCGAGCAGAACTGATGCTGGTTCATCGTTGGGATCTTGGGGTACAAGTTTTCCATGTATCGCAAGGTCGAGTATCTTTTGACGTAACGCTTTTGTATCCATCGTTATATTTCTGTTTGTAATTGTGCAGTTTTGGCTGCACAATTACTATTCATGTTCTTCCAGTTTCTTTAATTCCTCATTTTCTTCAAACTCTTCAATCCATTCCTTCACCTTAGCTTGCAATAAAGCCTTGTTGGGGAGATAGAGTTGATAAGCAGAAGCATAGATGTTAGCATCCTTAGGCAAGGTAAGTTCCACTAGTGCATCGTTCTTCTCCTTACACAGTAGAATACCAATTGTCGGCTTTTCAAAGTCTTGTTTGACATAGCGGTCGTAATAGTTGACATACATCTGCATCTGCCCAAGGTCTTGGTGAGTTAGTTTGTCTATCTTCAAATCTATAAGCACATAGCATTGTAGTAAACGATTGTAAAACACCAAGTCAACAAAGAAATGCTGCTCATCAAATGTGAACCTTTTCTGCCTTGCTTCAAATAGAAATCCTTTGCCAAGTTCTAATAGGAATTGCTGCATCTTGTTGATAATGGCATTCTCTAATTTAGACTCTGAATAAACTGCATCGGGTTTTAGACCAAGAAACTCTAATGTGATGGGATTCTTGATAATGTCTGATGGTTTCCCAATAGATTGTCCTTCCTTAGCCAACCGCATTACTTCATCTTTGTTACGGCTCAAAGCCAATCTCTCATAAAGACAGCTTCCTACTTGACGGCTGAGTTGTCTTTTAGACCATTGTTGTTGAGTACATTCTATTTCATAGAAACTGCGGGCATCCGGATTTTCCACCCTCATCAGTATAAGATAATGAGACCATGAGAGAGCGAATGTCGGCTCAGAGATACATTCCTCTGACTTCGGATAATCGGCTAACCACTGGTTAGCCTTTTGACTCGGCTTTGGACAACCACTGGTTAGCCCTTTAGAAAAAACAATATAAAACTGCCGTATATTCTTAAGAGTTGAATATGACCATCCATCTCCCAACCTATCAGTCAGACGTTTGGAGAGTTCTTTCAGCACCGCCTTTCCATATTCGGCTCTTGTTTCCCCCTTTTGCTCATATTCTACTATATATTGTCCGATATGGAACTTAGTATAAACCTCAGCTATATTGACGGCTGTTGCCACACGTTCCCTTGCCTGCGTGACAAGGTTAACAACCTTCAAGAACAGGTCGTTTATATATTTATCATTTGTGAAAATCTCTTTTCCCATAACTCAATTTTCTTCAATATTCGCAAGTAGCTTTTCAAGTTCAACCACAGCAGCACTTATCGTTTGGCTTTTATCCTTTATATCAGCCATCAGCTCTGCCAATGAACGGTTGTCCACCTCACCACCTTGCTTTATCCAAGTAATGTCAAGACTTGTTTTGTCTCTGGCAAGAATTTCATCTACAGGGTATTTACGCCAACGACCTTGCGGATTATTTTCTGCATCGTATGTCTCTACTCGATTATTATAGCAAGAAACAAAATCATCCAAATGATGCCGTTCCAGTTTATTGGTGGCAAGCGTATGCTTTATATCTGTACGGTAGTCGTAAAACCATATTTCCTTGGTCGGTTGTCCTTTGCTGAAAAACAACACGTTGGCTTTTACGCCTTGGGCATAGAAAATACCTGTAGGTAAACGCAAGATAGTATGCAAATTAAAATCCTGCAATAAGCGTTTACGAATAGTCTCACCTGCTCCAGCCTCAAAGAGAACATTATCAGGAAGTACAACTGCTGCACGTCCTCCCGTTTTGAGCATAAGCATCATGTGCTGGAGGAAATTTAACTGGTTATTCTTGGTCTCTACATAAAAATCCGGGCGGTTAATATCCACCGATCCAGCCGGACGAGTTCCAAAAGGAGGATTGGCAAGAATCACATCTACAAGAGTTGACGGTTCTTTTTCCAAAGAATCCTCACAAACAATCGGACTACGGTCTGTACCAATACCATGCAAATAAAGATTCATGGAAGCAAGCGTCACCACTAAAGGCGTATTATCCACACCATGCAAAGCTTTGTCACGCAAGAAATCACGTTTTTCTTTACTTGCTGACTGACCTTTCATATAATCGTAAGCTGTAAGCAAGAATCCACCCGTTCCACAAGCCGGGTCACAAACCGTTTCCCCCATTTGCGGATTGATACAATCTACCACTGCCTGAATAAGTGGACGAGGAGTAAAATACTGTCCTGCCCCGCTTTTCTTGTCTTGTCCGTTCTTTTCAAGAATGCTTTCGTAGATAGCTCCTTTCACATCACCGTCCATAATGAGCCATTGCTCCTCATCAATCATGGTGATGACCTTTTTCAGATAAACAGGCTTGTCTATCTTGTTTTGCGCCTTCGTATAAATCGTACCTATCAGATTATCCTGCTCACTAAGCAATTTAAGGGTCTCTTCATATTGTTTTACCAAATCCAAGCCATCAAGTACTATCAAATCTGCCCACTGATAACCAGTTGGAATAGCCGACTCTTCTCCAAACATTTCTACATTTTCGGCATCCATCTTCAAGAATAAAAGATAGGTCAGTTGGGTAATATAATCAGTAAATCCAATTCCTTGTCCGGCAAGAGTGGTTGCCAGATTCCATACTTTTTTGGTGAGCGATTGCTCTGTTGTATTATTTGTTGCCATTTCTTTATGCTGCTTTTCTTAAAACTACAAATGTGTAAAGTGAATGAAGTGCCTCGTCCGCCTTCTGCATATTGCCAAACGCTCTAATCATTTGGGCTGCATGGGTAGCATCATCTTCACGAATATCTCTGATAGTACAAGCTCCGTTAGAAGCGATGTAATCCACAATACGACTGATAACCTCTCGCTGTTTGTCAGTTATTTCACGCTGGTTTTGCCCTAACCAAAGATTGAAAAACTGTTTAGAGGTAGTAACTACGCTATCCAATCGTTCGATTTGGTGGAAAGCAAAGCGCACAAGTTGTATGATATTGGTCAATGCATCGCTTTCTTCTTTGGTAATGGAACGCCTTACCACTTTAGGGTTAACTATGGCATAAGAGTTCCAGAGTTGTTTGGATGTAAAATGATTGTTTGCCATTTTAAGTCTGTTCTCCAAATCCTTTAGCATCGAATAGGTTATAGGCTCTCCCTCATTGTTGTAAATGATGCGCAGTGCCTCTATTTCGTCATAGTACTTTTTACAAAAATCTTCAAAAGCCTCTGTCGTATTTTTTGCTTCCTCAATGGAAAACCCTTTGGAGATAAGCGTATCTTCACCCGGCATCAATGTATTGACGAATCCGGCTGCAAGTATAAGAAGGTATTTCCGAGCATCTGCATGATTGGCAAGCGGAGCGACTAGCCCCTTACGTTCATTGTTAGGCTCATCAGTGCTTACAAACGGTGGAAGAATGCCTTTCTCCAGTGCATCGTATATTCTGGCAGAAAGTTCCTTCATGTCATCATGAGACAAACGGACAAACTCTTTCCGTTGCGGATCATCCGCCTTGTTGTATATTCGGGCAAGCGTTGCAGCAAGCCGTTTGAGATACTCGTCAGGAATATAGCCATGACTAATACGTTCTAATAGCTCCTTTAGAGTAATCGTCTTTGTTGTAGGAGCATCATCTATAGGTGCCACTGTTTGCGCATGTTCCGTCACGCCTACCGCATCAACCAAATAAAAACAATCCTTGCTGAATGCGTTCGGGGTAACATTGCGAAGTTGCTCATCACCAATAGTACGTACTCCACGCCCTTTCATCTGAATATACAAAGGCAATGACTCCACATCACGCATGAACATCACCACTTCCAGCGGCTTTACATCTGTTCCGGTGGCAACCAACGTACAGGTGACAGCAATACGGAAATCCTTGTCGTTACGGAATTGGCGTATCAGTTCGTTACTGTCGCCTGCCGAATAGGTAATTTTCTGAACAAAGCGGTCATCAGTCCGTCCAAACACCTCTTTAGCTATTTGTACGATATTTGTAGCATGAGCTTCATTGAGAGCAAAAATCAATGTTTTGGGCAAAAAGTCCATATTTGGTTCACGTTGCGGGTCATTAAACAATTCCGTATAAACCACATCCCGATAGGTCGAAAGGACTAACTTTATCTGTGCCGGATTGATAATACTCCGATTAAGTTCTTTATTTGTATAGATTTTGGTTTCCTTACTACTTACAATCTTAACCTCACCTGTATATCTTGTTTCTTCTTTAAATTTCTCACCCTCTAATATAGCCCCACCCGTTTCTGTGACTTGCGTTTTTATTCTATATACCCGACAATCCACATTCACGCCATCAACAATACTCTTTTCCAATGTGTAGTTAACAATGCAGTTATTATTGAAGAATGCCATTGTTTCAGGGATAGGAGTTGCGGTCAGACCAACCAATCTTGCCGTATCGAAATACTCCAGCACCTTGCGCCAGTTCCCATAAATGGAGCGATGGCACTCGTCTATGATAATCATATCAAAGTAGTCGTGCGGTAAGTTGGGATTAGGAGGCAAGGTTACTTCCTCTATAGGTTCATTCTCGTCATCATCATTATCCTCAATAGTTTCTCCTTTCAAGAATGAGAATAGACGTTGTATTGTAGAAATAACGACATTGCTATCAGAAGGAATAGAAGACGAGCAAAGGCGATTGACCGTAAAGATAGTATTGAAAGCCTCCCCGTTCTCTGTCAGACGGAAAGTTCCAAATTCTCCTTCTGCTTGTTTTCCAAGATTATTTCGGTCTACAAGAAACAACACTCTACGCATTGGTGTATAAGAAAGCATCCGGTAGGCAGCAAGACAAGCAGTATATGTTTTACCCACACCGGTGGCAAGAACCATCAACGCCCGATTTTGCCCGGCACGGAAACTCTTTTCAAGTTCTGTCACTGCCTCATATTGGCAATCACGCAGCCCTTTCTTTTTCAATGTAGGGAGTCCGGCAAATGCATCTTCAATTCCCAGCCTCTTTACCAATTCATGTGGTGTAGGGATATTCATGATCTGCCTGAAACAAGAATCTTGTTCACGAAAATCACAGCAATATAGTTCCTTACCATTCGAAGTGAAGATAAAAGGCAATGGCTTTTGATATGCCTGATAGATATTCGGAACACTTCTTGCATATAAGGCTGCTTGCTCGCATACTTTGGAGGCAAAAGCGTCTGTTTCTTCACGCTTAGCTTCAAGTACCCCTACTGCTTTTCCATTAATGAAAAGGAAATAATCTGCCTCAAGATTTCCTTTCAATAAACCTTCTCTTATGGCTACAGCCGTACAAGTAGGTTCATAATCCTCCCTGTTGACTACTTTCCAACCAGCATCGGCAAACCACTGGTCTATCTTTATTCTTGCTTTTTCTTCAGGAGTCATGTTCTTGATATTGTAAATTATCGGAAGCTTATGTCAAAAAACAAATTGATATTCAAAGCTATAACTTTACTCTTTCAATAATTGATTCGCTCTAAGGAAATTCACAAACGAATCAATAATTTTAGAATTACGATTAATAATATCAGTTTCAGTAAAATCACTATATGAATTACTTATCTCTGCCAATTCTACAATTTGAGAGCCATTCTTTTCCTGACCATTAGCAGTGGTAAAACCTTTATAATATTTTACTTTATCTACAAAGCGATAGTCGGAAGCTCTGATATTCAATCTTTTCTCAAGAAGAACTTTATTCCCAAGTATTTCTACATTCTGAGGATTTGATAAGCTTTTTTCTTTATCCCGTCTGTTTCGTGCATATATATGTTCTATATCGAATCTAGTTTCCAATGACAATAATGATTGATTATCATGTTGAAAAGCCCACCAAGTAATCATTGATTTTGTAATCGCACGACTATTATTGAATACATAATTTGTTATTTGCGCACGATAACGTTCTTCTGAAAATTTGAAATCTGAGAATGTTACTTCTTCGCCTTTGATTATTTTAACCATTTCCGCATACACAGGGGTACGCAAAGAATTAACACCTGGATTAGTTATAGCATACGCCCATATGAAAGCTGTTATACAGTCCAAGAAACGACAAAAAGCATTTTCTTCTATTTCATCATTTTCATCACGATGGTACATAAAATACACAGAAGTGATATACGTCCACATTCCATTAGGAGCATAACTAAGTACGAACAAACGCTTTAGAACTTTATCTGAGAAACGTTCTGTTTCTTGATTGTTAACATCTTGCCAAAATTTGGCAAGGCTTACAAGATTACTCAATGTCTTTGGCTGATGCAAAAGAGGATAACTGCCATCTCCTTCATAAAACTTGCGCAAAGCTTCTGTTGTTGATGATTTTATCTCTGCAAGTGCTCGTTCATAATACATATATCTTGTAAACAATTCATCTAATGGTGTACCATAAATTGGATGAAACACTTCGCTAGTAATCTTATCTAGATTTTTCCACGTTTCTATAAATTCATCTTTTTTGCCAAATGATGAATAATATTTATAAAGTTGCGCCTTAAAAATATCTGCATCAGAGAGAGGTTTCCCTCTATCATTCAAGGTTGAGAAAATTCTTAACGCCGTATTTTGTGATTCTGCCTCTATTGGTAAAAGGACACAGTTATTCAACACACGAGCCGGGAAATATGCAAAATAAGATGGATAATTACTTAGAAAAGCATCTATCTTTTCAACGAAAAAATTGAAATTCTTTGCGTAACGACTTTTTTTGCCAATTCCTTGTCCATCTTTCAATATTGCAATAAACTCTTCTTTATCTTCATCTGTAGCAACTTGTGAATTGATTTTCAGAGCAGATGTTTCAAACTCCCCAAATTCATTAGCTCTCCAAATACATTTTTCAATATCCTCCTTCATCCGTTTTGAGCGAGAGTCTTTCATACTACCTAGTTTATTATAAAAAGCCCTTAACAAAAGCATAAGTGTCGTTAAACGTTGCTGCCCATCAATTACCTCCATTTGGTTTCTATTCTTAAATGTTACTATGGGACCAAGAAAATACTCTTCATCGTCAACAAATTGGTCACAGTCATCATTTGGGAAAGAGAACGAAAACAAATCGTCCCATAAAGTTTTACACTCCATCTCACCCCACGCATATGGGCGTTGGTAATCAGGTATAAGGAAGTTGTATTTCGATTCTTGAAAAAGGCTTTTCACCTTTTTCTGTTCAATATTTAAGTTTGCCATCTTATTGCTTATTTTTATATTCTAATCAATTAAACTCAATAATAACATCAGAAAGGCTTGTATATTATTACCTATCTTTTTTATCAATTATTAAGTCCTTCAAATCTACCTGCAATATCTCTGCAATCTGTTGTAGAATATCCAAATTAGGCTGAATCCGATTACAAGCATAGGC
>ERZ780226.960-NODE-960-length-23924-cov-3.757803_pt1 | contig 23924 bp, 22 predicted proteins | sample MGYA00511165_ERZ780226 | MGnify/ENA primary metagenome ERZ780226 (study PRJEB29588, sample SAMEA2152373) | human gut metagenome | biome: human gut; feature: human-associated habitat; material: faeces | place: Denmark | collected 2008/2010 ...
GCATGTGTTAGGCACGCCGCCAGCGTTCGTCCTGAGCCAGGATCAAACTCTCAATGATTGGTATTAAAACAGCTAAAGCTGTTATAACCAGTCTTGAAACTTTGCTCTTAGCAAATACTCAAGAATTTTCGTTGGCTTATTCGCTTTTACACGATTCGCTCACTTGTTTCATGATCTATTATCATGATAATTGTCCAAGGTGCTAATTTCATGTTTCTCGTTGTTTAATTTACAAGGTACACTCCGCAAAGCGGAACTCATTTATTATATCACGTTGTCAGCCTTTTGTCAAGAACTTTTTTCGATCAATTTCGAATCAAATTCTCAGCTTCTCGCTGACAGCCTGATTATTTTAACACATTCAAACCGTCTTGTCAAGAAGTTTTTTCACAATTCAATGTGTCTCTCAGCAATTGACCTGTTGAAGAGGTCCCGGTTTTCAAGTGCTCAGATATTATAGCCGCCCATCTGCCATTTGTCAAGGTGTTTTTGCAGTTTTTCCTGTATTTTTTCGTATTTTCTCAAATTGTGGATTACTCAGTGAATAATGTCCTTCATGTGTGGTTTTTTGTCCATATTTGATGTTTATATTGTGTGTCCACCTGATTCATGGTATCATGAAACTATTCTATATGTAAGATTGGAGCTATCTTATGGCTGCACCACTCTATGACTCTCTGGTTTCCTTAGCCAAATCAAATCCACTTCGAATGCATATGCCGGGGCACAAGGGAATTGGCGAGGGATTATTCTCCGATATCACCTCTATTGACTTTACCGAAATTGAACCCACCGGCAATTTATATACCGGCAAAGGAACGATTTCAGACGCCGAAGACCTATGCGCTCAATATGCCGGTGCAAAGTCAGCGCTATTTTTCACCTGTGGCTCTACCCAGGGTATCTATACCATGCTGGCAGAAGCGGTGGGAATGGGCGGCGAATTGATTTTAGAGCGCGGCTGTCATAAGAGCGTATACAATGCTATGGCGCTGCTGGATATCACGCCCCACTATATTTATGCTCCTCCAATCCCCGGCACATCGCTTGCCGGTGCCGTTACGCCGGAGCAAGTGGAGGATGCACTTTGCCGCTACCCTGCCGCCAAGGCTGTTTTTCTCACCAGTCCCACCTATTATGGTGTTGCGACAGATCTTGCTCCCATTGCAGACCTTTGCCACCGATTCCATACCTATTTATTAGTGGATCAAGCACATGGCGCGCATTTTCCCTCGGTTGGACTTCTATCTGCGCCGGAACAGGGAGCCGATCTCAGTGTTGTTTCTACCCATAAAACATGGACTGCAATGGGTTCTTCCTCAGTGCTTTATGTTGGGTCCGATGCTTTTGACCGGCTGCATCTGAAAAAGACATCCTCCCTCTTTGGCACCACCAGTCCCAGCTATCCCATTTTGGCATCCATTGACTATGCCAGAGCGCGTTTGGAGGGCAGTGACGGCGATGCATACCGGCACTGTGCAGACTTGACGGCAGCATTTCGTGAAAGAATCAATGGGAATTCCCCATTTCACGCTTTGACTCCCTCCGATAATCTTACGTTGGACCCCTGCCGTTTGACCATTGATACCCGCGGATTGTCGGGACATCAAGCAGATGAGCTGCTGCAAAGACAAAACATCTATGTGGAAATGTCCGATGAACATTATATTGTATTGATCCTTACCTGCCGAGATGATGAAGCATCGTTCGCGCGGCTTTGGAACGGTATTGTCTCTCTGATGCCCCATTGTAATCATCAAACCAAGTCTGAAATTCTCGACCTGCCCCCAAAGCCGGAAATCCGCTGCTCCATCCGTGCTGCAAGGTTTGGCAGGCAGGAGACAATTCCTCTGAAATCTGCCGCCGGACGCATTGCCGCAGATATCATTGCCCCCTATCCTCCCGGCATTCCGATTTTAGCCCCCGGCGAGGAAATATCACAAAAACATATAGCCTATTTGCAAAAAAAGAGTTATAATATAGAGGAGTATATTGCGGTAGTTGCTGCCGCCGAATCATGATAAGGAGGTCATCGTCTATGAAGCTGCTTTTCGCCATTGTCGACCGCGAAGACGCTAATGCCGTTGTCCGTAATCTCAGCCACCGTGGCTTTTCCTCCACCAAGCTTGCTACCACAGGTGGATTTCTTCTTTCCAACAACATCACCCTTCTGGTGGGCGTAGAGGATAAGATGGTTCAGACTGTTATCGACATCATCAAGGAATATTCCCACAGCCGCAAGCAGGTGATCCCCAACAACGATCTTTCCTTTGATTTTGACACCAGCATGCCCCTGGAGGTTTCCGTGGGCGGTGCAACGATCTTTGTGGTAGATGTAGATCGGTTTGAAAAGGTCTGATGCAGTTTCCAGACTTTTATGGGAATGACGGTCTGAAACAGCGGCTGAGCCATGCCCTTTCCGGCGGCGGCTTTTCCCACTTTTATCTTCTGGTGGGACCCCAGGGCTCCGGTAAGAAAACCCTGGCGCGCATTTTAGCAGCAGCCATGGAATGTACCGGTTCCGGTGACCAGCCCTGCGGTGTCTGCCCCAGCTGTCATAAGATTCTGAACGCTTCTCATCCAGACGTCATTACTGTGGATTCCGACAAGGCAACGGTCCCCATCTCCGTCATTCGCGATATGCAGACCGACGCCTATATCCGTCCCAACGAGGGAAAAAAGAAGATTTATCTCATTCCCCGTGGGCAGGATATGCAGGCTCCGGCACAAAACGCCCTGCTGAAGCTTTTGGAAGAGCCTCCGGAATACTGTGTCTTTCTTCTGATGACAGACAACGCGGAGAAGATTCTCACCACCGTCCGTTCCCGTGCCACACAGCTTACGTTGTTTCCCCTTGACGACGCACTTTTGCGCAGTCGGCTTTCTGCTCTGCATCCCGAAAAGGATGCCGGCGAAATCTCTGCTGCCATTGAAAAATGCGGCGGTTATTTGGGCGCTGCCATTTCGTTTTTGCAGGAAGGTGAAACTCAGGCGGATCAGCAGGCAGCCGCGATTTCCGCTGCCTTTGCAACCGGAGATGAGTTGGAGCTGCTGAATGCTCTGGCACCCCTGGAAAAATGGAGCCGTCCGGATTTTCTTGGGTTACTTGAACGGTTACAGCTGATTTTTACCCGGGCTTTGGCAAAGAAATCCGGCAGCGACCAGGTATATTCCAATGTCGTCACGGATTTGGCAGCAAAATGCTCCCGGCAAAAGCTCTATCATGCAGCCGAGGCACTGACCCATGGCGTTTCGCTGTTGCAGGCAAACGGCAGTGCGGGTCATTGCGTGGGCTATCTACTTGCGACCATGCGGTCTTAATTTATTTGAACAGAACGGAGTTACCAAATGAACAACCATCCGGATTCTACCACAGAGGAAGTCAAAGCTCCTGTGGTAACCTTCAGTAATATTCCCCTGGATGATGATCCCCCTGTCCCCGCCTTCGATTCCATTCCGGAGCCGGAAGACGTCACCGTAGTTGGCGTGCAGTTTAAAAAGGGCGGAAAGGTCTACTATTTCGATCCCGGCAAGCTGGACATTGCTGCCGGCGATGAAGTCATCATTGATACGGCTCGCGGTGCGGAATATGGCTTTTGCGCCGAAGGCAATCATACGGTTCCCACTGCCAAGGTGGTGCAGCCCCTTCGTGCCGTCATTCGCGTTGCAACGGACAATGACCGGCGCACCCGACAGGAATACAAAGAGAAAGAACCCCATGCCTTTGAGGTTTGCCAGAATAAGATTCTCGATCACAAGCTGGACATGAAGCTGGTTTCCGCGGAATACAGCTTTGACGGCAGTAAGATTCTGTTTTACTTCACTGCCGACGGTCGCGTGGATTTTCGCGATCTGGTCAAGGATCTTGCAGGTGTGTTCCGCACCCGCATTGAGCTTCGTCAGATTGGTGTTCGCGACGAGGCAAAAATGATGGGCGGTCTGGGCATCTGTGGTCGTCCCTTCTGCTGCAAGCAGTTTTTGGACGATTTTCAGCCGGTATCCATCAAGATGGCAAAGACCCAGAGTCTTTCCCTGAATCCCACGAAAATTTCCGGCACCTGCGGCAGACTGATGTGCTGCCTGAAATACGAGCAGGACGCCTATGAATCTCTGATTAAATCCAGCCCCAAGCAGGATTCCATCGTCAACACCTGTGACGGTAAGGGCACCGTTACCGACGTCAGCCTGCTGAAACAGACCGTCAAGGTTCGGCTGGACAACGATCCCTCCACGGTGAAGTGCTATCACAACTGCGATATCTGCATTCTCCGGAACGGAAAGGGAAAAAAGAACGATCCCCCTATCCCCGATGATATTCCCCCGCTGCCCAAGCCCGAGGAAAAGCAGCCGGAGCCGGAATCCATCACCATGTTTGATGAGTCTATTCTCTCCAACTACGTGGCAGACGAACCCAAGGAAAAGCCGGAGCGCAAGCGGAATGACCGGCAGAATGACCGCGCTCAGGAGCAGCGTCCCCGGAAGAACTATAACCGTCCTCGCCAGGACCGGAAGCCCCGGAATCAGGACAATAAGCCCCGTCCTCAGAAGTCTGCGGCGCCTCAGGAGGGTGCAAAGGCAGCTCAAAAGGACGGCGCAGCCAAGCCCAAGAATAACGGTCGCCGCCGCTATTATCGCGGAAATAAAAAGCCATCCGGCGGCAATCAGAATCAGGGGTCTTAAACAGGTTTGGGTGCATTGCAGCGTTTGCAATGCACCCATTTTTTGATTTCTTTAAAACCCGTTTCCGTTCTTATATTTATGACTTTCCGCCACCGCCAGCTCATCGCAGCGGTTATTATAGGGATTCTCCGCATGCCCCTTCACCCAGTGGAATGTCACCTGATGCACCTCCAGCAGGTCCAGCAGCATCTGCCACAGGTCCGGATTCAGCGCCTTATCCTTTTTATTACGCATCCAGCCGTTGGACTGCCACTTTTTTGCCCAGCCTTTTTCAATGGCGTTCACCACATACTGGCTGTCGGTGTACAAATCCACCTGGCAGGGACGGTTCAGCGCCTTGAGTGCGGTAATCACGCCCATGAGTTCCATGCGGTTGTTGGTGGTGTTGGCATCTCCCCCGGACAGCTCCTTCTTGTGGCTGCCATACATGAGAATCGCGCCATAGCCGCCAGGTCCCGGATTGCCGGAACAGGCGCCGTCGGTATAAATCGTTACATTCATTGTATACTCCAAAAAATCTCCGAAAAGGGGCTGCCGCAGCATATGATTTGCACGGCAGTCCCTTTTAACGTCTCAGGCAATATCACATAAAGTATCGCCCTTATGCTTCTTCGGTGGTTTCCGTATTTGCTTCGGTTTCCGCCTCGTCTTCCTTATCGGCGTCCACCTTTTCGATGGAAATGACCTTGCTGCCGTCCTCCACGCGCATGACAATTACACCCTGGGTATCCCGCTTATAGATATTGATATCCTTGGCGGGCATACGGATGATGGTACCGTCGCTGGAGATCAACATCACGTCATTGTCCTCGGTGACCATACGAACACCGGCAACTGCACCGGTCTTTTCGGTAATATTATAGTTCTTCAGACCCTTACCGCCGCGCTTCTGGGGTACGCGCTCCTGACCATCTTCGCCAAGACGCATATACTCCACGCATTCGGTTCGCTTGCCATAGCCCTTTTCGGTAACGGTCAGCATACAGCTGCCCGGTGCCGCAATGTCCGCGCCAACCACATAGTCGCCCTCGTCCATCTTAATGCCGCGAACGCCCGCAGCATCTCTGCCCATGGGACGGACGTCGTTTTCATTGAAGCAGATTGCCATGCCGTCATGGGAACCGATGATGATATTGTCGTTGCCATTGGTTCTGGAAACGGAGATCAGCTCGTCTCCCTCCTCCAGACTCAGGGCACGGATACCGGCTTTTCTTGCAGTATTGATTTCGGTGAGCCGCAGACGCTTTACCGTGCCGTTTCGAGTAACCATCATCAGATATTCGTCCTCCCGGAACTCACGCAGCAGCATCATTGCGGTGACCTGCTCCCCCTGCTCCAGCGGGAGAATATTGACGATATTGGTACCGCGGGCAGTCCGTCCGGCTTCGGGAATCATATATCCCTTCTTCCGGTGTACACGACCACGGTTGGTAAAGAACAGTACAAAATCGTGAGTGGAGGCAATGAACAGATTCTTGACGAAATCCTCGTCCTTGAGACTCTGGGCATTGATACCTCTGCCGCCGCGGCGCTGTGCCTTATAGGTGTCAACGGGCATACGCTTGATATAGCCCGCTTCGCTCATGGTATAGCAGCAATCCTCCTCCACAATGAGATCCTCAATGTCGATTTCATCCTCGACCTCCTGAATCTCCGTGCGGCGGTCATCGCCGAACTTGTCGGCAATTGCCTGAAGCTCTTCCTTGAGGATGCTCTTAACCATACCTTCGTCAGAGAGAACCTTGTTAAAGTAGGCAATTTTCTCTTCCAGCTCCTTGTATTCCTGCTCCAGCTTTTCTCGATCCAGACCCTGGAGTGCTTTGAGGCGCATGTCCAGAATTGCCTGTGCCTGTACATCGTCCAGAGAGAACCGGTTCATCAGGTTTTCCTTGGCGTTGTCATAGCTGGTGCGGATAATATGGATGACCTCGTCAATGTTATCCTGGGCAACCAGCAGACCTTCCAGCAGATGTGCCCGCTCCATTGCTTTTTTGAGATCGTATTTGGTGCGGCGGATAATAATCTCTTCCTGGAATTTCAGATATTCATCCAGAATGTGCCGCAGAGAAAGAATTTTAGGCTGCTTCTGATTGTCTACCAGTGCCAGCATGTTTACCGCAAAGGTAGACTGCATGGCGGTATTGGCAAACAGAGAATTCAGCACCACCTGAGGGTTGGCATCGCGCTTGAGCTCAATGACCATGCGCATGCCCTCGCGGTCCGTTTCATCCCGGAGGTCGGAAATGCCCTCAATGCGCTTGTCCTTTACCTGATCGGCAATGGCGCGGATCAGCTGGCGCTTGTTTACCTGATAAGGAAGCTCCGTCACAATAATTCGTTTACGGTTCTGACCAAACTCCTCAAAATGGGTTCTGGCACGGACCTTAATTCTGCCGCGTCCTGTGGCATAGGCTGCCCGAATGCCGGCAGTACCCAAAATAATGCCCTTTGTTGGGAAGTCCGGTCCCTTGATGTGCTCCATCAGGTCCGCCATGGTGGCGTCAGGATCATTCAGAATGCAGATGCAGGCGCCAATGACCTCTCTGAGGTTATGCGGGGGAATATTGGTGGTCATACCAACGGCAATACCCGAGGAGCCGTTGACCAAGAGGTTTGGATACCGGGAAGGCAGTACCCGGGGTTCCTTCCGGCTTTCGTCAAAGTTGGGATCCCAGTCTACGGTATCCTTGTCGATATCCCGGAGCATCTCATTGGAAATTTTGCTGAGCCGAGCTTCGGTATAACGGTAGGCTGCCGGGGGATCGCCATCCACGGAACCGAAGTTACCGTGTCCGTCCACCAGCATATAGCGCATGGAGAAATCCTGCGCCAAACGAACCATGGCGTCATAAACCGATGCGTCGCCGTGGGGATGATACTTACCCAGTACATCGCCCACGCAGGTGGCGGATTTCTTAAAGGGCTTATCCGAGGTCAGACCTTCCTCATACATGGCGTAGAGAATGCGCCGATGAACCGGCTTAAGTCCATCTCTTACATCCGGAAGGGCACGACCTACGATGACGCTCATGGCGTATTCAATATAGGACTTCTGCATCTCGTCTACCAGGTTGGATTCTGTAATCACCTGATCGGGAAAGGCAATGTCCTCCGGCTTATAATTACGATTGTGTGCCAATTTGCGTCACCTCCTTAAATATCAATGTTCACCGCATATTTTGCGTTGCGTTCAATCCACTGTTTTCTGGGCTCTACCTGCTCGCCCATGAGCACCGTAAACACCTGGTCGGCTTCCACGGCATCGTCCAGGGTAATCCGGCGCAGGGTTCGCTTTTCGGGATCCATGGTGGTTTCCCAAAGCTCGTGGGCGTCCATCTCACCAAGACCCTTAAACCGGCTGATGGCAATCTTCGTGTTGGGGTTGTCCCCTCTCAGCTCTGCGCTGATCTGATCCCGCTGCTCGTCGGAATAGGCAACCCGCTGCGTTTTTCCTCGGGTCAGCTTATACAGCGGCGGCACTGCGGAATAGACATAGCCCTTTTCGATCAGCGGACGCATATAGCGGAAGAAGAACGTCAGGAGCAGGGTACGAATATGAGCGCCGTCCACATCGGCATCCGCCATGATGATAATCTTGTGATACCGGAGCTTTTCAATATTAAACTCCGATCCAATTCCCGCACCCAGCGCCATAATCACCGGATAGAGCTTATCGTTGCCGTAGATTTTATCGGCTCTTGCCTTCTCTACGTTGAGCATTTTACCCCACATAGAAAGGATTGCCTGGAATCGGGAGTCTCTGCCCTGAATGGCAGAGCCTGCTGCGGAATCGCCCTCCACGATGTAGATTTCGCAGAGTGCAGGGTCTCGCTCGTTGCAGTCCTGGAGCTTATCCGGCAGAGAACCGGACTCCAAAACGCTTTTTCTCCGGGTGGCTTCTCTTGCCTTTCTGGCAGCTTCTCTTGCCCGAGATGCCATGAGGGATTTTTCAATGATGGCTTTACCGGCGGCAGGATGCTCCTCCAGATAGGTCATCATGCCTTCTCTTACCACGCTGTCCACCAGAGAACGAATGTCAGAGTTGCCCAGCTTGGTCTTGGTCTGCCCCTCAAACTGTGCATCGGACAGCTTGACGGAAATAACCGCTGCAATCCCCTCGCGGCTGTCTTCACCGGAGATGGTTTCATCATCCTTCAGGAGCTTTTTTGCCTTGCCATAGGTGTTCAGTGCCCAGGTGAGCGCGGTCTTAAAGCCCGTTTCATGGGTGCCGCCCTCGGTGGTATGAATGTCGTTAGCAAAGGACAAAAGAATCTCGTTATAGCTGTCGTTGTATTGGAGCGCGATTTCCGCCTGAGAATTGTCCCGCTTGCCGGAGAAATAGATGACCTCTTCGTGAACAGGGGTTTTTGCCTGATTAATGTGCTCCACAAAGGAACGAATGCCACCCTCATAGCACATATCGTCTACTCTCGGCTCCTGACCCTCCGGCTGAATTCGAGCATCCCGCAGCTCAATCCGGACGCCTGCATTCAAAAATGCCTGCTCTCTGAGCCGCTTTTCCAGCGTATCGTAGTCATAAACCAGCGTCTCAAAAATCTGACCGTCGGGCTTGAATACAATCTCGGAGCCATGCTCCTGGGTGGTGCCCACAATGGTCATAGGCTGGGTGACATGTCCCCGGGAGAACTTCATCTCATAGATATTGCCGTCCCGGCAGACCCGTACCTCCAGCCATTCTGACAGAGCGTTCACTACAGAAGCACCAACGCCGTGCAGACCGCCGGATACCTTATAGCCGCCGCCGCCAAATTTACCGCCGGCATGGAGCACGGTAAAGACTACCTCCAGCGCCGGTTTCCCGGTCTGGGGCTGGATACCCGTGGGAATGCCGCGTCCGTTATCCTTAACGGCAATAATATCGCCTTCCCGAATTTCTACCTGGATATGATTACAATACCCAGCCAGCGCTTCATCAATGGCGTTGTCTACAATCTCATAGACCAAATGGTGCAGTCCTGCTGCGGACTGAGAACCAATATACATACCCGGGCGCTTTCGGACTGCTTCTAGTCCCTCCAACACCTGAATTTGATCGGCGCCGTATGTCTGCTTTACTTCTTCTGACATACTTTGACCTCCTTTACAGCTTTGGGACACAGGTCCCCATCGTTAGATGCAATCTATCTTAAACAATCAATCTTGTTGTTTTCTCGTTTCTGTTCGCTTTTCCAGGGTAGACGCAGACAGCTGCGTGAAATAAACCTTTTCCATGCCGTATTCTTCCGTCACCAAAAATGTTTTCGGAATATCCTCGGTCACATTCAGCAGCACGCCGTTTTTCTCGGCGTTTTGCAGATATTCCATGGTTTTATGGGACATGGAGCAGCCGTCTAAATCAAATATTCCGATAATCGAGCGGTCCCGGACTGCCATATCGCCGCCAATGGAAATATACATGGTTCATTCCTCACTTTATTGCCGCAGGCATCCGCCTTGAATTTCAAACACCCGTCCGGCTGTGGTCACCTTTTCTGTTTCGCAGCAGGTAATCATCACCTGACCGGAGCGAATCTCATTGAGAATGAAGTTCTGTCTGCCAGAATCCAGCTCCGATAAAACGTCGTCCAGCAGCAAAATTGGCTCTTCTCCGGTATCATTCCGGGAGATTTCCCGCTCGCTAAGCTTTAGAGCAATGGCAGCGGTTCGTGTCTGTCCCTGGGAACCGAAGCTTTTCAGGCTTCTCCCGTCCAGCAGCATTTCAAAATCATCCTTATGGGGTCCCGTCAAACACCGGCAGCTTTCCAGCTCCGCCTGATAGTGCCTTTCCTGATGCGCCATAATCTGCTGAAAAATCACGGTTTTGGGCGCAAAGGGATCGGGCACACTGGACACAGTCTGATATCTAAGCTCCAGGGTTTCGTTGCCTCCGGAGCAGATGCCATGGTACTGCTGTGCCAGTGCCCCAAGCTTTTCGCAATATCGGGCGCGATAACCAATGATGGACGCACCGATCATCGCCATTTGTCGATTAAAGTCCGGCAGAGCTTCCAATAGGCTTGGCTTTTGGAACCGATCCCGCAGAATCCGACTTTTACTTTCATAGAGCTTTTGATAGTCGGAGATTGCCTTTTTATATTGCGGTCTGAGCTGGCAGATGGCGCTGTCCAGAAAACGCCGCCGTACCGATGCTCCAGCCCGAAGCAGCTGAAGATCCTCCGGGCAGAACAGTACCGTGGTCAATATCCCCTCTGTACCGGCAGCGGATTTTTGACGAACGCCGTTTTTCATGATCTGACGGCGGCGGCTGCCCCGAAACAGCGCATATACCAGCTCTGTCTCCCGGTCACTTCCCTGAATTTTCGCTTCCAGCCGGGCAAAGTCCTGATCCCATCGGATCAGCTCTTCCTCTTTTCGGGTACGGTAAGAGGAGCCCTGTGACAGATACACCACAGCCTCCAGCAGATTGGTTTTCCCCTGAGCATTGTCGCCTACAATCAGATTGACCCCGGGGTCCAGCTCCATATGAAGGAATTCATAATTTCGGAAGTTCTGAAAATCCAGGCTGGTGAGCTTCACTTTGTCACCCGGTAGCTGCTGCCGTCCAGACTGACTTCCATCCCGGGCACCAGCTTTTTGCCCCGCATGGTGCAGACCTCACCGTCCACCAGAACGTCGCCGTTCTGAATCCGGTTCTTTGCCTCACCGCCGGTTTCCGCTGCGCCTGCAAATTTTAAAAATGCCTCCAGCTTGATAAACTCCGTGCTGATGGGAATTTCCACCTGGGCAGGCGCCGATGTTTTCTTGATTTTCATGGGTTCTCCTTACTCTGCCTTCAGTCGTACCGGCAGAACCATGTAGGTAAATTTATTGCCCTCGGTGGGATTCATCACGGCAGGGCTCAAATTGGTTTTCAGCTCGAAGATGATGTTCTCCTCGGGAATGGCTTTCAGTGCTTCCAGCATGTATTTGCAGTTGAAGCCGATTTCCATATCGCCGCCATTGCCGGCTACGGCACATTCGTCATAGGCGTCGCCAATGGAGTTGGCAGTACGCAGCGCCATCACGTTTTCACCGATGGTCATGCGCACAGGGCTCTTGATTTTTTCGGAGACAATCAGGCTCACACGCTCCAGAGAAGAGGTAAGATTCTTTACATTGACGCCCAGCTTAATGGGGTTGTCATTGGGCACTACCCGGCGCCAATCCAGGAACTCGCCCTCCAGCAGACGGCAGACCAGGGTCGCGTTGCCTACCTGGAACATAATGTGACGGGTGCCCAGTGTAAAGGATGCGGTTTCGTCGGTATCCTCTAGAATTTTCTCCAGCTCCCGCAGTGCAGGAGAGGGGCACACAAAGCTCAGGCTTCTGCCCTCAGGATTGTCAATTTTCTCCCGGCGCAGTGCCAGACGGTAGCCGTCTACCGCAACCACCGTAATGTCCTCCGGAGAAATCTCAAATTTACAGCCGGTCTGAATGGGACGTGCCTGATTTTCACTGACGGAGAAAATGGTGCCGGAGATCATATCCTTGAGCACATTCTGCGGCACATAGATGGATTTATCAAATTCAACATCCGGCAAATTGGGATAATCATCCGCAGAAGAAGCCATAATAGAGAAGGAGCTGATGCCGCTAACGATCTTTACCCGGTATTTATCGTCCACCTGAATGGTAACCGTGTCATCCGGCAGCTTCCGGACAATATCACCCAAAAGCTTTGCCGGGAAAATGGCGCTGCCCATTTCCTTGACATCTGCCTCCATGGAGACGGAAATACCGGTTTCCAGGTTGTAGCCGGTGATGGTCAGAAGCTTTCCGGCAGTGACGTAAAGTCCCTCCAATGCGGGGATTGTGCTTTTCTGAGAAACGGTACGGGAAGCGACGGAAATCGTGGAAATCAGCTTATCTTTATCACAGGTAAAATGAATCATAAATGACGCCCCTCTCTCACTCCGGGTTTTCCACATGGCAGGCACTGCCGGGATGCGCCGGAATGTTAAATTACGCTTTTTTCTTATAAGAATATCTATTATTTTTCAGTAATAGTAGTAGGGTTCTGGAAACTGTGGAAAACCCAAAGAACCTGAGGATTTGCACCAATAATTTATTCTATCCCCATTGTGGATAAATTTAGACTTTTCCACAGCAAAAAATCGAAAATCGGAAAATCCGGGATTTCCACACTGTTTTCACAACGGAATTCACATGAATATGTGGAAAACATTTTCGTAAAAAAATATAAACGCAAAAACGGCGGAGCAATTAAAGATTGCCGTTGACGTTGGCGGTGATCTCCTTTACCACCTGTCCCAGGTGATCGGAGGTTTCCAGCTCTTTTTCAATCTTATCTACGGAGTGCATGACCGTGGTATGATCCTTGCCAAATTCCGCAGCGGTATCCAGCAGGCTCAGATTGGTGAGTTTCCGAATCAGATACATGGAAACCTGACGGGCTTCCGCAGTGGTTTTATCCCGGCGGCTGCCTCGAATCACCGATTCATTGATATTATAGTAGGCGGCAACCTCAGAAATAATCAGCTGCGGCGACGGGAGAACCTTGTTGGAGGTATCCTTCACCATGTCGCGGATGGCACGGGCAACATTGGTTCGGTTGATCTCAAAATCGGTCATATCGCGGTATGCCATAATCTTGTTGACGGTGCCCTCCAGCTGACGGACGTTGGAGGTGATGTTCTCTGCCACATAGGTGATGACATCATCGGGCAGACGAAGACCCATGGACGAAGCCTTGTTCTGAATGATGGCAACACGGGTTTCATAGTCCGGTGGCTGAATGTCTGCCAAAAGACCCCACTGGAGACGGGTTTTCAGTCGGTCCTCCAGACGGCTCATTTCCTCAGGGGGACGGTCAGAGGTCAGGACAATCTGCTTTTTCTGCTCATAGAGGGTATTGAAGGTATGAAAGAATTCCTCCTGGGTACTGTCTTTACCGGCAATGAACTGAATGTCATCCATCAAAAACAGATCGGCATTCCGATATTTGCTGCGGAATTCTACGTTTCTGCCCTCTTTTACGGCAGCAATCAGCTCATTGGTGAACTGATCGCCTTTTACGTAGACGATATGAAAGTCAGGATGGTCTTTGATGATATGGTTGGCAATGGCATAGAGCAGGTGGGTCTTGCCCAGTCCACTTTCGCCATAAATGAGCAGCGGGTTATAGGCATTGGCAGGCTTGGTGGCAACTGCCCAGGCGGTGGCATGGGCAAACCGATTGGAAGGACCTACAACGAAGTTATCAAAGGTAAATTCCTGATTGATGGCGTCCAGGTCGCCTTTTCTTTTGTCACGACTGCGATATTCTGCCAGAGATTTGTCATCTAAAATGGTGACCTCCACATCCTGCTGTCCCACTGCCAGCATGGCTTCCTTGATGTGGGGAATACACTGCGCCTCCAAAATCGGACGACGGAATTCGTTGGAGGTATAGAGCACCAGCTGATTATCCGTGAAGTCTACCACATCAATGTCGTCAAACAGCGTCACCACAATAGAAGCCGAGTATTTTTTCTCGATGTAGGAAAGGACCTTTGCCCAAAGAAATGAAGCAGAAGCCATGTTTTTTCTCCTCTCTAAAGTGGATAGACAATACCATAGAAGCGGACCATTTTTTTGCGCACTGGATCCGCCTATGGCGTTGCCATAAGCTAAAAATGAAGATAGTTTTACGCTTTATTATATCAGATTCCGGCGGGTAAAGCAAACAAAATGTACAAGATACTATATTAAATATAGAGTGAAATGGCGAAATGATCGGTATGGGTATTTTTTCTTGACAAATTACTATAAAATAGTATGATATAACTCGAAAGTAAACGGAAAAAGGATGCAGAATTATGCTTGAAATTAAAAATCTCTGCTTTTCAGTAGAAACAGAAAACGGCACCTCCGAGATTCTGAAAAATCTGAATCTCACCATTCCGGACGGAAAATTTATGGTGATTACCGGACCCAACGGCGGCGGTAAATCTACCCTTGCCAAGCTGATTATGGGCATTGAAAAGCCTACCTCCGGTCAGATTCTCTGGAACGGAGAAGATGTTACCGGGTTGGACGTTACCCAGCGGGCGCGGCTGGGCATCAGCTATGGTTTCCAGCAGCCTCCCAGATTCAAGGGTATGAAGGTAAATGATCTTCTGTCCTGCGCAGCGGGAAAAAATCTCAGCATGGAGGACGGATGTAAGTTTTTGACCCAGGTTGGTCTGTGCTCCCGGGAATATATTGACCGGGATGTAGACAGCAGCCTGTCCGGCGGCGAGCTTAAGCGCATTGAAATCGCTACGATTCTTGCCAAGGGCGGCGACCTGATGATTTTTGACGAGCCTGAGGCAGGCATCGACCTTTGGAGCTTTAGCCGTCTCACCGCGACCTTTGAAACAATTCATCGGGACTCCCCTGCTTCGATGATTATCATCTCTCATCAGGAGCGGATCATCCGGCTGGCAGACGAAATTGTCCTGGTTTCCGGCGGCGAAATTGTAGATCAGGGTCCGGTAGAGAGCATTTTCCCAAAGATTTTGGCGAATACCACCGGCTCTTGCAGCTATTTGGAGGAAGCGTAAATGGCACAGCTTACAGAAATTCAGAAAATGATGCTCCAGAAGGTGGCAGACATGAAGTCTGTGCCGGATCAGGGCGCCTTTAACCTCCGGCTCAACGGCAAGGGCTTTGTCCGCCATTCCTCCGAGCATATCGATATTGTTCCCAAGGAGGATAAGCCCGGCATTGACATCTATATCAAAGAAGGTACCCAGGGCGAAACCGTAGCCATTCCGGTGGTGATTACCGAGTCCGGCATGGATGATCTGGTTTACAACGATTTTCATATTGCTGACGGAGTTGACGTAAATATTGTGGCAGGCTGCGGCATTCATAACTGCGGCTGCGAAGATAGCCGTCACAATGGCATTCATACCTTCTATGTGGGCAAGAACGCCAAGGTGCGTTATTCCGAAAAGCATTATGGCGCCGGAGACGGTACCGGCGGAAGAATTCTCAATCCTCAGACCATTCTCTATATTGGCGAGGGCTCCACGGTGTTCCTGGACATGAGCCAGATTGGCGGCGTAGACAGCACCAAGCGCTATACCAAGTGTGAGGTGGGCGACGGCGCCGAGCTTCAGATTCAGGAAAAGCTGCTGACCCATGGGGATCAAACGGCGGATTCCGAGGTGGACGTTTTTCTGAATGGGGTTGATTCCAAATGTCAGGTGACCTCCCGGTCTGTGGCAAAGGATAATTCCGCTCAGGTGTTCTATCCCAGAGTACAGGGCAATGCCCAGTGCTTTGGTCACGTGCAGTGTGACGCGATTATCATGAACCATGCCAAGGTTCGTTCCATTCCGGAAATCAGCGCCAACCATGTGGACGCCAGCCTGATTCATGAGGCTGCCATCGGTAAGATTGCCGGTGAGCAGATTCTCAAGCTCATGACCCTGGGGCTGACTGCCGAGGAAGCGGAGCAGAAGATTCTTGAGGGCTTCCTGCGGTAATAAGATTGATTATAAAAAATGGCTGTCTCTTGTAGACAGTCATTTTTTTGAAAATAAAAACAGTTGCCGATGAAAATAATTTGAGTTAAATTAGTACAAAAAGGAGGGAGAGAGTATGCCAAATCAGCCAAGTATATGCTGTCCTTGTATCCGAAATTATCGAAAAACAAAGCCGATTTTCGCCATGGATTTTCAGAATGACGGCGAATTTGTAGGCGGCTGCATTGCAGGCGGTCGGCGGTATCTCCACATCAATGCAAATGGCGATGTAGATCCCTGCGTGTTCATCCACTATTCAAACGCCAATATCTGGAATATGACCCTGCTGGAAGCGCTGAAATCCCCCATTTTCATGGCATATCACGATGGCCAGCCCTTTAACGACAACCATCTGCGTCCCTGCCCCATGCTGGAGAATCCGGAAATGCTCCGTGAGATGGTAGAGAAAACCGGCGCGCATTCCACCGACCTCCAGTCTCCGAAATCTGCCGAGCATCTGTGCAGCAAGTGCGACGCCTATGCCAGCTGCTGGACGCCTACCGCGGAAAAGCTGTGGGCGGAATCTCATCCGGAATGATACATTTGGTTGATACATACATCTAATTTGAACCTTAAAAAGCACCTGAAAGACAGTCTGATTTTCTGTTTTTCGGGTGCTTTTTTGTCAAAATTGTTTGGTGTGCATACGAAAAATGAACAGTACATAGTAATAATTACTAAAAAACGGCTGGAAAGATTATGCGGAATCCCCTGTAGACAAACGAAGGTTCAATTTATATAATGAACCTATAATTATTACAAAAATGTGAAGCAAAATAAGAAATGATTCACATTTTGTAAGAAGGGAGATAAGAGATATGAAGAAACTTGTAGCAATGCTGCTGAGTCTTTCCATGATGGCATGTCTGTTTGCAGGCTGCGGAGATGGATCGTCCAGTGCTGCCACCAGTGAAAAGACCAGTCAGCCCGTGGCGGAGGAGTCCCAGCAGGCTCCCGAGCAGAAGGACGAAGCCCCTGCAGTTCCGGAGACGGAACCTGCATCCGAGGCGGAGACATCTGTTGACGAAGCGCCTGCCGCTGCCCAGGGTCCCACTAATGAGTGGTATTCCGAGCACATCGGCGTAAAGGACTATGATCTTCCCATGTTTGAGGACGGTCTGGACCTTTCTATCTTCTGGGTACAGCTGGGCGCCATGGGCGGCGCAGAGCAGCCCCTGAAGAAGGACCTGCTGTTCTGGCAGAGAGTGCAGGAGAAGCTGGGCGTTACCCTGACCTTCAAGCAGGCATCCGAGGCTGTTTGTAACGAGCAGTATAACCTGATGATCGCATCCGGTGATATGACCGATCTGATCTATGAGTCCAACTGCGGCGCTATGGGCGCTACCTCCGTTTATAACGGCGGCTATGATAAGGCAATTGAGGACGACGTTTATGTTGACCTCACCGATATCATCCCCGAGTATGCCCCCAACTACTATGCCATTCTTCAGAGCGACGATAACGTTCGCCGGGACCTGACCACCGATACCGGCAAGCTCTATTCCATCGCAATGATCTATGACCAGCCTCAGGGCATCCGCGAAGGTCCTCTGGTTCGTGCCGACTATCTGGAAGAGACCGGCATGGAAGAGCCTGTTACCACCGAGGACTGGATGAAGGTATTTGAGAAGATGAAGAACAACGGCGTCCAGTATCCCATGGGCGTTTCCAACTCCGGCGATATTCGCGGCGGGTTTTTCTGCAATGCATTCGGCACCTCCGGCGGTCATGCATTTAAGGTTGACCTGACCACCGACGAACTGGTATATGACGGTACCTCCGATGAGCTCCGGGATTTTGTGGAGTTCTTCTCCAGAGCATTCAAGGCTGGCTACATCAATCCCGACTATGCCTATGCTCAGATGTTTGACGATTCCCTGCAGACCTCCGGCGCCACCGCTCTGTTCGGCGGCATGGACCGTGACCTTACCAATATGAAGACCAACTACGGTCTGGATCTGAAGGCTGTTCATATGACCTATCCCGAGGGCAGCGAGGCTCCCAAGGAGTATAACTATGAGTATGCCAAGCAGCGTACCTCCGGCATGAAGAACATCGTTGTCACCTCCTCCTGCGCTGAGCCCGAAAAGGCAGTGCAGTTCCTGGATTGGTTCTACAGCACCGACGGTGCATCCGCTGTCAACTTCGGCTTCGAAGAGGGCGAGAGCTATCAGGTCGTAGACGGCGTAAAGCAGATGCTGCCTTTGATGCTGGAGCGCAACGAGGATCTGGTGAGCTATCAGGTTATCTATGCTCTGGACGAGGGTCCCGGCTTCCAGATTGTCAACAAGAACAATCCCATCAACGAGGACTATGTCAACGAAGCCAAGAACATCTGGCTGGATTACGACACCTCCAAGGCTCTGTTCTCCGCAACGCCTACACTGGCGTTTACCGCTGAGGAAGCAGAAGACATGGCACAGATCAACTCCGATATCTATACCCATGTTGCAACGGAGATCTCCAAGTTTATGATGGGCGAGTCTGAGCTCAACGACGACACCTGGAACGCTTATGTTGCAGAGGTCGAGGCAATGGGTCTTGACGAGCTGCAGTCCTTCTATGAGACTGCTTATGGTCGTTACGAGAGCAGATAACATTCGAATGAATCCATAGCAAATTGGGCGGCGCGGGACTCCGTGCCGCCCTTTTGAAAGAAAGGAGTAATTCCCCATGAGCGACTTTAAAACTGTTTATCCCGGTCAGTACAGCCCCAGAGAAGAAAAAATTCTGGACGAAACCAGAAAGAAACTCCAGGAGCAGATTGGAAAGCCCACTATGTTCCCGGTGACACCTGCCGATCCCACCTTAATGCGGCTGTATGCCAACGCCTGGGACCCGTGGAATCCCCTGTTTAATGACGATGAATACGCAAAGAACACCAAATATGGCTCTATTATTGCCATTCCCTGCTGGAAGGAGCCGGGCGCCATGTTCCCAATGCTGCCTATGGACTTTGGAGACAAGCTCCAGCGGGCAAATGACGGCGGCGCATTTATTATGTATGCGCCCATTTACCCCGGCGATACCTTCACCACGGTCTGTGACGATATGATTATCGAGGACCTGACCCCACCGGAAGGCAGTGAGGGCAGATATATGCGTCTGGAAGGACGGGGCAGCCTGTATAATCAGCGGGGCGAGCTGGTGATGTCTGGAATTACCCGTGGACATAACGTATTTTCCTTCTACAAGGACGATTATACCGGTCCCAAGGGTCCACTGCTGGGCGGCGGTCCTGGCGGTCCCGGCGAAAAGATGCCAAAGATGCATCATCCGGAGGTTCATCATTACACCGAGGAGGACTGGGAGTTTATCTCCGACATGTGGGATAAGGAATACATTCGCGGCGCAGATACCCTGTATTGGGAGGACGTTCAGGTGGGCGATCATCCCACTCCCATCTGCTCCGGTCCATGGACGGAGATGGACATGATTAAGGGACACGGACTCCAGATTATGGGTCAGCAGCCCTTGAGAGACATCATCAAGACCAAAGAGGGGCGCAGAAGAATGCAGCCCTTTGCCGATGATTATGGCATCTACTATTTTGACACCGCTGCCCACTATTGCCACCGGAATCAGCCGGGCGGCAGAGCCATGTTCTACAACACCACCGGTCGGAATATGCTGATTCGGCTGCTCACTAACTATATGGGCGACGACGGCTTCCTCCGCTACATCGACTGGCACTTTATGTCCGACGATGGCATGCCGGACTCCTTCCTGGCGCAGGTGCCGGAGGTGGCAGGAAGGTGCGTGGACCATCACGGTATGTGCTCCGACTGCATCATTGGCAAGGGCTATGTGACCCAAAAATATGTCAATGAAAAGGGCGAGCATCTTATCGACCTGATCTGCTGGGCGGAAAACTGGCCCGATGGCGGAATTGCACAGGTCATTGCAGCCACTGTGGTGCTGCCCAGTAAGGGATAAATAAAAGCAAACAGCCACATCGGATTCATTCCGATGCGGCTGTTATTGATTAGATGGAAGGAGTTACACCTTGAAGTTGACGGAAGTAGAGCCCTCGTCGTCCTTCTTGAACTCATAATCCTTACCGGGCAGGACTGCGTTCATCAGAATACCCACAATTGCGCCTACAGCCAGACCGGAGAGGCTGATGGTGAAGGAGGCAACATGGAAGGAAATCGCGCCGGCAGAGGAATACTTGATACCGATGGACAGCACCAAAATTAGTGCGGCAATCAGAACATTGCGGCTCTTGGTGAAGTCCACCTGATTCTCTACCACATTCCGAACGCCCACTGCGGAGATCATGCCGTAGAGCACCAGGCTGACGCCGCCGATGGTAGCGGCAGGCATTGCGCCGATGATGGCAGCAAACTTGGGGCAGAAGGAGAGAATCACGGCAAAGACAGCAGCCAGGCGAATCACGCGGGGATCATAGACCTTGGACAGTGCCAGTACGCCGGTGTTCTCACCATAGGTGGTGTTGGCAGGCGCGCCGAACAGCGCCGCAATGGTGGTAGCCAGACCGTCGCCGGTGAGGGTACGGTGCAGACCGGGATCGGATACAAAATTATTTCCAACGGTGGAGGAAATGGCGCAGATATCGCCAATATGCTCTACCATGGTAGCCAGCGCAATGGGCATAATGGTAATTACAGTTGTCACCAGCATGCCGCCGTCAAAGTTGTTTCCAAAGATGGACAGCGCGGTGTTTTCCCATTTTACCGGAAGACCGATCCATGCTGCCTGAGAAACATGCTCAATCAGGGTTTCACGGGTGGGAGCATCCACAATCATGGAGAATACATAGCTTGCAACTACGCCCAGCAGAATGGGAATGATTTTCAGCATGCCCTTGCCCCAGATGTTAAAGATGATGACCACAAGAATGGCAACCAGTGCCACCAGCCAGTTGTTGCCGCAGTTGTCAATGGCACTCTGGGACAGAGTCAGACCAATGGCGATGATAACAGGACCGGTAACAATAGGCGGAAAGTAACGCATGACCTTCTGTGCGCCAAAAATCTTGAACAGCAGAGCCAGTACAAGATACAAAAGTCCGGCGCAAGCGACACCAAAGCTGGAATAGGTCAATGGAATCTCTGCGCCGGAGGCGGTAACAAGGCCATAAGCCCCTAAAAATGCGAAGGAACTGCCCAAAAATGCGGGTACCTTTCTGCCGGTAATCAGGTGGAAGAGCAAAGTGCCCAGACCTGCAAACAGCAGCGTTGCGGAAATGGAAAGACCAGTGATAGCGGGGACGAGAATCGTTGCACCAAACATGGCGAACATGTGCTGAAGACCCAGCAGAAGCATTTTGGGAACGCCCAACTGCCGTGCATCATAGATCGCGTCCTGATTCATGTTGAATTCCTCCTCTTTTTAACATAATCCTCCCTATTATACAGATGTGCGATATGTTTTGCAACAATTATTTTCAAAAATGCAGAGAAAAGCAAAAACCAATGGAATAGACCATTTTCTACCGGAATGATATGAAAAAGAGAAAGCAAGAATATGCAAAACGGACCGTCCAATTTGGACGGTCCGTTTTGAAATGAGAGAGGGAAAGTATTACTCAATGGCAAGGGTGTTCTTTCTGGGCAGCTCCTTTTTGGGCTCCTTGGGAACGGTGATTTGCAGGATGCCGTTTTCAAACTTGGCACCCATATCCTCTACGGTCACTGCGGTGCCTACATAGAAACTGCGGCTCATAGCGCCAGCATAACGCTCCTGACGGATGTAGCGACCCTTCTTATCCTTTTCGTCCTTGTCAAGACCCTTTTCGGCACGGATGGTCAGATAACCATTCTCAAGCTCTACCTGAATTTCATCCTTCTTGAAGCCAGGCAGGTCAATATCCAGCTCATAGGTCTTTTCGGTTTCGCGGATATCGGTCTTCATCAGGTTCTTTGCATGCTTACCGTACAGGGGATTCTTTCTGCCAAACATGGCGTCCATATCAAACATATCATCAAACAGATCTTCTGCAAAAATGCTGGGCAACATAAGTCATTCCTCCAATATATTATTCTGTTCCCTGCCGTTTGTTTTCCGGCTGTGAACTTCGTTGTTTTGATTTTGAACCCTTGGTTCCGGGTCCCTCTTGGAACCCCTCTCCTTAAGTTCAATTTCATTATAGCACGATTTTTAGCACTGTCAAGCCGAGAGTGCTAAAAAGTGATGAACCTTTTGTGAATACATATTATGGAAATACATTGTCCTTGTGTTTTGCGGAATTCGTGCGGTATAATGGAGAAAAGCAGTCATAATTGCACGGAGTGACCGGAAGAAAGGGGACGAAGCATGGGACAGCACAGTGTATTAACCGATGAGCTTGCCTATGAGGTGCTCTCTCTGGTGGAGGAAATTCCAGAAGGCAAGGTGGCAACCTACGGGCAGTTGGCTCGGCTCATTGGCAGAGAGAAGAATTCCAGATTGGTGGCGCGAATCTTGTCTGGTGCAGAGCGGTATGGACAGTTTCCGTGTCATCGGGTGGTAAACCATGCGGGACGGTTGGCGCCAGGCTGGACAGAGCAGCGGGATTTGCTGCTCCAGGAGGGAGTGCCGATGAAAGACAGTACTCATGTGGATTTAAAGCAGTGCCTTTGGGCGTGGTAAAAAATTTTTATGGGTATCGGCTTAGTTCAGCAAACCACAAGATGTAGCCACTGCCCTGGAAAGTCTTGCGAATAGCTGACCAGGCTGGAATCTGCGGTTGAAGCGAAAGCAGAACTCGTCCAGATACGGTTGATAGTTGCTTAAGCTACATGCTTTTTGCTATTGCATTCATGGTGAATAGAGTACCATCCGGTTTTCAATTTTAAGATAACGACTAAGCTCAACGCTGTTTCTCTCTGTGCCCTATTCATCTTGTTGCTTATCATTGTAAGTCCCATAACTTTGCATCTAAGAATAACCTTGGAAACATAGACAAGCATGTTGTCCTGTGCTATAATATTTATAATGGTTTGGAAAAGCTATCTGTCGACAAAACATGGTATTTTTTGACTATATTTATGCTCAAGACAGAACTTCCAAGTAAATGTTCGGACAAATGGAGACTTATACATGATATTATCAGATAAAACGATTAACAGAATACTTAAGAGTGGCAAGCTCATAATTACTCCAATTAATAATGAGCAGATTCAACCTGCAAGCGTGGATATCCGTATTGGGACCACATTTAGCATTGTAGAGGATTCGCCATCGGGAGTTATTACTATGGATGAGCCGATTAGTTATAAAACATTAGAAACAGACTCTTATACACTGCTGCCAGGACAATTTGTTTTGGCAACTACGTTAGAATATTTTGAGTTGCCTAATAATATAACAGCATTTGTTGAGGGGAGAAGTTCACTTGGCCGAATGGGACTTTTCATTCAAAATGCGGGTTGGGTTGATCCTGGATTTAAAGGTGAAATTACACTGGAACTCTTTAATGCAAACCGGTGCGCAATTGAAATAAAATCGGGCAGACGAATTGGCCAGCTTGTATTTGCACAAATGGATCAAAGTACAGAAAATCCATATACAGGAAAATATCAAGGCCAGCAAGGCGCAACGGGATCAATGGTATATCTTGATGTTGAGAACAACATCTTTCCCCAAATTGTCTAAAATATAAAAACCTTCGTTATGGCGTGGTGTCAACATAAAATAACGAAGGCTTTTATATGTTCAGGCAAGAAATTTCAACAGTTTTCACGAACGTGAAATGTAACCGTCAAACCTAACCGCATATAAACAGGC
>ERZ780226.961-NODE-961-length-23911-cov-3.031355_pt1 | contig 23911 bp, 19 predicted proteins | sample MGYA00511165_ERZ780226 | MGnify/ENA primary metagenome ERZ780226 (study PRJEB29588, sample SAMEA2152373) | human gut metagenome | biome: human gut; feature: human-associated habitat; material: faeces | place: Denmark | collected 2008/2010 ...
GGTCGGCCAGCTGCTCGACATCATGGACTACGTCAGCAACAGCGTCATGATGCCGTTCATCGCGCTGCTGTCCACCGTTCTGATCGGCTGGGTGATGACGCCGGATTACGTCATCGACGAGATGGAGCGCAACGGCGAGACCTTCCGCCGCAAAAAGCTCTACCGCGTCATGATCCGCTATGTCGCGCCGGTGATGATGTTCGTACTGTTCCTTCAGTCGACCGGCATCTTGTCGAAGATCGGATAAAAATAATGAAAACCGCTGCATGCGGAGAGGATTTCTCCGTCATGCAGCGGCTTTTTTATGTGCGGATTGTTTTCGGCGTCAGGAATTGACCGCAGGCGGCATCAGAGCTTAACGGTCATCGTTTTTTGTGGCAAATCCCATCAAAAGCAGGAAGACCCACCAGAAAAGAATGATCATGCAGAACACCATGATCATCACAAGGGGAAGGAAGATGATCTCTATGATATTGCTGCATCTCCGCCAGCAGTCGACCAGGATCACCAGTCCCACAACAGCGCCGACAATGGCAGCGATTACCGTTGCGATGATATTTCCTGTTGTCGGCGGTGTCTCGGTATATACGAAAAAGCAGGCGTAGAGCACGAGCGGTATCGCAAGGCAGCAGTCGAAAATGATCGCATCCACCCAGCCGAATACCTTATCCCAGTGCCGGCGAAACGGCAGATATACGAGGCAGCCGATGATCGTGAGATAAAAAAGGGATTGGAACCCGTAGCGTTCGAGAAAATGAAATGAAAAAATATAGCGTAACATAATTCAAACATCTCCATTTTATGATCAGCACCGCTGTCCCCGCGGCGCTGAATGCCGCGGGGCGTCTGGTGCCGCCTCAGGTCTCGTAGTCCTCCCACTCGGCGGCGAGATCGCGGTAAAGGAAGGTAACGATCTGCGCGCGCGTGCAGGTCTGCGCGGGAGAGAACAGACCAGGTGCGGTGCCGTTGGTGATGCCGTATTCGACCGCCCACGCAACCGCGTCCGCGTAGTAAGCGCGGTAAGGTACATCGCGGAAGCTGCCCGCGGAGCCGGGCTCGGGCGAGCCGGCCCAGCGCCACAGGAAGGTGACGGTCTGGGCGCGCGTCACGGTCGCGTTCGGCTCGAAACGGGTGCGGCTCGTGCCGGTCGTGATGCCCTCCTCGGCCGCCCAGAGCACGGCGTCGTGATAGTAGGCGTTCGAGGGAACGTCCGAGAACGGATTATAGCTGCTTTCGGGTTCAGGGCAGCCTGCGGCGCGCCACAGGAAGGTGACGACCTGACCGCGCGTGCAGCCCTCATAGGGACTGAATTTAGTTGCGGAGGTGCCGCTCGTGACCCCGTTTTCGACCGCCCAGAGAACCGGCTCGTAGAAATACGCGCTCTCGGGAACGTCGGTGAAGCGGAAGTTATTCTCCGGCGCATCGCCGTCGAGCGTGAAGTCGACCGAGGTAGAGCTGCTCGGCTCGATGCTGCTCTCGTAGAGGCAGCCGTCCGTCAGGGGAAGGTTGTCGTAGTGCTGCTGCTTGAGGACGCGGCCGGTGCTGCTGTACGCCGTGTAGGAGACGTCCATCGTGCCTCTGTCGGTGCCCCAGATGGTGATGTTGTAGGGGCCGCCGGTCAGGCCGAGAACCTTGGTGTCGCCTGCGACAGCGGCCGAGACACCGGCTGCACAGGTCGTGACAACGCCGTCCTCGATGGTAAGAACGGTCTCGCCGTCCTCATTTTCGACGTAAACGTCTGTCGGGCAGGCGATGATGAGCTCAGACATCATCTGATCGCGGACCGCCTGACCGTGGCACATCGCGGCATCCCAGCGCAGGATCGCGAAGTTCGCGAGCGTGGTCTCGGTGGTGTTGAAGTTATTGTTGCCCAGATGCAGCAGGCCCTGCGTGAAGGACTTCTCGGACGCATCGAGATAGTCCTTGTACGCCTGCAAAGCGTACATTTCGCTGGTCCGCAGCAGCATGTACGAGGCGTCGAACTTCTGCGCGGAGGACAGATCTTTCTTGTTCTTCAGCTCTTCGCGGTCGGCCTGAAGAATGCTGTAGAGCGCATCCTCCACGTAATAGGAGGCGCGGATGATCTCGCGGCTCTCGACCATTTTGTCGTTGCCGGTCAGCGTATTGCTGAGCGACCAGCCGAGGTTATACGCAGCGATGACCACCGTGACATTCGTGACGTCAAGGCCGAGACAGCCGGAGAGATAATAGGTCATGACGTTCTCGGTGAGGGGAGACAGCGTGTCATAGGTCAGCTTGGCGAAGCTGGTAGTGAATTCCAGCGCTTCCGCGATGACCTCGCAGTTCAGCCAGTCATCGTACTTCTGGAGCGCTGAGCGGAAGGAAGTGGCGTAGGCGGAATTGCCCATCTTGCTGGCCACCTGATGGAGCGTCTGGATATACTCCTCGTTCAGCGCCTCATACGCATGAACGACGCTGACGTAGTTCGCGCAGTCGATGATCCAGTCGAGCGTGTTCTGATAATTTTCGAGCACATCCAGCGCTTCGCCTGCCTTGCCGAAGAAGTTGGTCGTGCCGCTGATGAAATTGAGCGCCGAACGGGTGCCCTTGTCGTCGCGGTACTGCTCGATGGCGGCCGCAAGCTTTTCATAGATGTCGGGGGAGCGCTGTTTCAGGGACTCCGGGTCGGAGAGCAGCTCCTGAATGGCAGGCTTGTAGGTGCTTTTCTCTGCGGAATAGTTCGGCTGAACCTTGAGGATCATGTCCCAGATGCTGTTGGCGAGCTTGAGGTTTTCCGCTTCGATACGGGTGTTCAGGCTGTCGACCTCGCTGCTCGTAGCGGAGAGGATGAGCTCGGTGAGCATGGCGTCATAGGGATTGTCGAAAATGCTCAGGCTCTTGAACTTGGACAGCTCGCTCGCGGTGTTCAGAATGTCGTAGGCGGCTTCACCGGCGTTGGCGGCCGTGGTGTTCTGCGCGTCGGCGAGCAGCTTTGCCATGCGCTGATCCATCTGCTGGCTGTAGCTGTTGGACTGCGCGAAGGAGACATGCTGCTGAATGTACTCGCTGGCGTCGATGACCGCGGTGTTCTCGGTAGGCTTTGCGATAGGCGTCGAGCTGCCGTTCGAGAGATGGGTGAACGCCTTCTGGATGGGGTAGCTCTGACCCATCGTCCAGACGGAGGAGAAGTCATACTCCGGGAAGGTGGCCTTGCTGGCCATGGAAGCGAGGGGGACGGCGGTGTAGCCTTTTTCTTCACTGGGCTTGTTCCAGACAAACGGGTCGAGCGTTCCGGCAGGGTAGTAGCAGGCGGTGAATTCGCTGTCGTACACAACATCCGAGATCAGCCAAGCAGGAACGCCTCCAAGAGAGGGACTGCTGTCCGTAATGACGCCGGAAACATAGCAGTTTTCGTACTTGGCGGAACCTCCGGAACCTCCGTTACCGACCAGACCGCCTACTTCATATATTCCTGATGAGACCTTCTTAATATCTACATTGATGGATAATGTTCCGTTGAAGCAGCAGTTGCTAACTGTCGCTGCACGGGCAATGCCGACAAGGCCGCCAATGCGCCAGTATTCATAGTAGCTTTCTCCGGTGATGCGGATGGTGCAGGTGGCGCGGCACTGGTCTATGGTGCTGTGCCAATCTGCTATACCTGCAATTCCGCCTAATTCGATAGAGGACTCATTGACCAGTGACGAAATGGTGTCTTTTACTTCCGTGGAATTTCCGGATTCGGCCAGAATGATACCGACGTTCTCACAGTGAGAAATGACAGCATCGTCATCATTTATGTAAGTGATGCCGCCTACGCAGACCTGGCCGTTGCCAGCAGATGCATGGATCGTGCCGGTATAACGGCAGTAGTCAATCGTTCCTTGATTTTCCGATACCAGACCGCCGACGCGCACGGGCATATCTCCACCGGCGGTAATACCTGCCGCACTGGTGCAGTTATAGATGGTTCCCTCGTTGTAGAGTGCAAGGGATGCAGCGTAACGGACAATTCCAGACTTGCTGGTTAAATTGATTTGACCGGTAACGCGCAGATTCTGAATGGTTCCTTCATTCTGATAGAACAGGGCACCGTTGTCGTACTGCTCCGCGTTAACCGTCAGATTGCGAATGGTAAAGCCGTTGCCCTCCAGAGTACCGATGAAGCCGGAAGTATAGACTCCGGTGCTGCTGGGTCGCATAGGCTTCCAGTTTATCCCCGACAAATCAATATCGTTCATCAGGATATAGTTTGCGGTCAAATCCTCCTGCATGTTTTGCAGGTCTTCCGCATCATAGATGGGCGTGTACCCCGAGGGTACGGAGGTTTTGGTGCTCACCTCCTGAAGCAGCGCCGTGGCATCGTCTGCGGCGGCCTCCGCCTGCGGTGACAGCGCGGGGAGCAGGCCGACGAGCATTGCCAGCGTCAGCAGGATGGACGTCAATCTTTTCCTCATAAAAAATTCCTCCTTTTACCTTTGTCTGTACCCCTATTGTAACGCAATCCGAAACAAAAAACAATCTGTATTAAATAGAGTTTTAATAGCCTGTAACAGACAGAATAAGGGGGAATGTATGGATTTTGATAAGGATGTCGAGAAAAACGGGAACGCGCGGAAGTGCGCAAAAAAACAGACCCGTCGCAGGAGGGTTCATCCTGTGACGGGTCTGCGGAATATTCGGCTGCGCCTCAGACGAGGTGAAACAGGTCGATCAGAAAGACCCATGCCAGCCCGTAATAGGTAACGACAGCGACAAGGTCGTTGATGGTCGTAATGAGCGGACCGGAGGCGACCGCCGGGTCAATCTTGACTTTATGGAACAGCATCGGAACGAGCGTGCCGACCAGACTGGAAATGACAATGGCGGCGAGAAGCGAGAGACCGACGCAGCCCGAGATCAGAAACGCATTTGCGGCAGAATAGCCCTTGAACAGCACGATGTAAACGCCCAGAAAAACGAGCGCCATCACGCCGAGCAGCGCGCCGTTGCAGGAGCCGACCTTCATCTCCTTCGCGACCAGATGCAGCTTGTCCTTCGCGCTCAGATTTTCGTCCATCAGTACGCGGATCGTGACCGCCAGAGACTGCGTGCCGACGTTGCCGGCCATGTCCAGAATGAGCGACTGGAAGCAGATGACGACCGGCAGCACGGCAACAACGCCCTCGAACGCGCCGACGACCGTGGAAACGCCCATACCGAGAAAGAGCAGGGTGATCAGCCACGGCAGACGCTTTTTGATGCTCTCCGCGATCGTTTCGTTCAGATCTTCCTCTGCGGACAGACCGGCGAGCTTTGCATAGTCCTCGCCTAGCTCGTCGTCGACGGCCTCGACAACGTCCTGCGCGGTGATGATGCCGATGATCTTTTTGTCCCGGTTCAGAACCGGCAGGGAGTCCTCGGCGTAATCCTTGATCTTTTCGATGCTGTCCGAAATCTTCTCGTGGTCGAGCAGATAAGGATAGGCGTAGCTGATGAGCGAATCCAGCGGCACGTTTTCCCGCGCAACGATCAGATCCTTGAGGTCGATCGCGCCGCAGAAGCGGTTTCGACCGTCGACGACATAGATCGTTGCGATATTGTCGTTTTCACCGGCCTGCCGAACCAGCTCGTGCATAGCCTGGCGAATGGTAAGGCTCTGGTGGATGCAGATGTAATTGGTGGTGATGAGACTGCCGACCTCGTCGTCATCATAAGAATTGATGAGCAGGATCGCGGCCTTGGTCTGGTCATCGATCATCGGGCGCAGCTTGACCTTGACGCTTTCGTCGATGCTCTCCCACAGGTCGACCGCGTCGTCCGCGTCCATTTCGTTGATGATCGCGGACAGCTTGTCGATGCCGATCTCGTCGACGTACTCGACCGGATCGTCAATGTAGGAGATGATCTCGGCCAGCCATTCCGCGTCCAGTGCGCTGTACAGCAGGTTGCGCTCGGCACGGTTCAGATATTTCAGACTCTGCGCGATGTCGTTGTCGTGGTAATCCCGCAGCTGCTCCCGCATTTCCTCCATGGAGGGCGAGGAGCGGATGATCCTGAGGATCTTTTCTGCGAAGATCGGTTCCTTTAATACTTCCTTCTTCATGATAAAGCCTCCTTCCGCCCCTGAAAAGGGCGTAAAAAATCCACCGTAACAGATACAGCGACACAAACATCAGTTGTGGACTTGTTCATCACGATGGAGCGAGGCTCAGCGCTTATTCAAAAGAGGATGCCTGCGGACGCCGGAAGAGCGAGGTCTGTATCCATCGTCGTATGTACAATTCGTCTGTCACAACTGTCCATAGGGCTTGCCTCCTTTTGTTTGTTTTTCGCAATGATTATAGCACTGCCGCAGTGGATTTTCAAGGTGTTTTTCGTATTTTTTACATCGGGAGCATACGTTAAGCCGCTGCATGTTATCGACGTATGGACTGGTGCAGCGCCGGGATATATGGTATACTCAGCTTAGCAGATCAACGGGAAAGCAGTGAGCATTTATGCGCATCAGACAGCAGAAGCAGATCGGGATGTTCCTCGCCGAGAGCTTCGGCGGCGACCGAGGCGGCGCTCTTTTCGCCCGGCAGGAGGAAATCCTGCAAGAAATCATACGGAACACGCAGAACCGGTCGAAAAACCAGAGGAAAACGCTCGTTCAGACCATCCTGCCGCGCATCGCGCTGTACAAGGCCATGCAGGAGAGCCTGCCGGAGGCGGAGACGCATGCGCAGATGCGGCGCTACATGCTGGAACGGGTCGCGGCGCAGAAACACGCGGAAATGATGAGGATGGAGGCAATACCGGGGTTTTACGCGCTTTACAGTCGCATTTTTCTGCGAGTCGTGCGAAGTTCTGACCTCTGGGAGAGTGAGCAGGAGCACGGAACGGACGGCTTCTCCGTCACGATGAAAAAATGCCTCTGGCACACGGCCTGCGTGGAAAACGGCTGCGCGGAGCTGTGCCGCCTGTTCTGCGATGTGGACGACGTGACGTATGGCGGCCTGTGCAAGCTCGGCTTTGCGAGAACGAAAACCCTGGGCTACGGCGCTGACTGCTGCGATTTCCGGTTTTGCAGGAAATAACCGCTTTCTTTGAAGGGAGCAGCGACAATGAAAAAATGGAAAAAAGTTTTGCTGGCAGCTGTGCTTTTACTGGCGGTCGGTGGATATGCTGCGTTTGTGAAGATAAGCTATTACCCGATGGGAGGAAAGGTCACGACTGTTGACAAGTATCAATCTGGAGATAAGTACTATATTGTAGTTGAAGAAGCGACCGGAACAGAATTTACTTTGCTCTGTCCTAAAAGTGAATACGATAAAGTAAATGCTGGAGATATGGTGTATTGTGAGCGCGATCAGAGTATTGTCACACATAAAGGTGAAGTGCACAGAATAGAGAAAGACAACTGAAAAATACCATATGGAGGGAAAAAATGAAAAAGCTTCGTGTCGGCGTCATCGGCATCGGTGACATCAGCAATGTATATCTGAACAATCTGAAAAAATATGATGCGGTGGAGGTCGTGGCGTGCGCGTCGCGCGTTCTGGAAAAGGCGCAGCGCAAGGCCGCCGAGCACGGCATCCCGAAGGCCTATGCGTCGGGCATGGAGCTGATCGCGGACCCGGACATCGACCTCGTGCTCAACCTGACCACGCCGCAGGCGCACTATGAGTACAACCTCGCCGCGCTCAAGGCCGGCAAGCACGTCTACACGGAAAAGCCCCTCGCCATGACGTTCGCGGAGGGCAAAGAGCTGGTTGAGCTCGCGAAGGAAAAAGGCCTGCTCATCGGCTGCGCCCCGGATACCTTCCTCGGCGGCCGCCTTCAGAACATCCGTGAGCTGATCGACAGCGGCAGGCTCGGCAGGATCACGGGCGGCGGCGCGTGGTTCGTCGGTCACGGCCACGAATTCCATCACCCGGCCCCGGCGTTCTTCTATCAGCCGGGCGCAGGCCCGCTGTACGACATGGGGCCGTATTATGTGACCGCGCTGCTCAGCCTGCTGGGCCCGGTGCGCCGGGTCTGCGCGATGGCGACCCGTGCCGCGCAGACGCGCACTGTGCCGTCCGGCCCGGCAAAGGGAACGGTGCTGCCGGTCGATGTGGACACGCACATCAACGCCATTCTCGAGTTCTGCTCGGGCGCGCAGGTGACGCTGACGTGCAGCTTTGACGTCTGGGACAGCGAGCTTCCGCGCATGGAGCTTTACGGCACCGAGGGTACGGTGCTCATCGACGAAAAGGACCCAATCGCAGGCCCGAACCTGTTCGGCGGCGACACACTGATGCGCACGCCGGGCGAATACCGCTGGGCCGACCCGGAACGCCGCCCGGAGAATGTAGATACGCCGTGGCCGGTCGTACCAAACTGTCATCCGTTCAACTCGGTCAGCCATGCGGAAAATCCGCGCGGTATCGGTCTGGTCGATCTGGCGTATGCGCTTCAGAACGGCCGCACGCCGCGCGCCTCGGGCGACATGGCTCTGCATTCGCTCGAGGTGATGGAGTGCATCCTGAGGAGCGCCCGCGAGCACGTTTTCTGCGAGACCACGACCACGTTCGAGCAGCCGAAGGCGCTGCCGCTGAGCTTCCCGGAGGAAAACTGATACGCCATATAAAGAAAGAGCGCCGATCAGCCGCAGGCATAAGCCTGCGGCTGTTTTCTTTAGTCTATGGACAAATGCTTTTTCAGCGCCGCGACATAGGATACGGCATAACGGCTGAGCACCACGTTTTTCTTGCGGATGAGTCCGATGCGCATGCTGCCGTCCATGTCGAGCGGGCGCGCGATGATGCTCGGGCTGTTGAGCTTTTGGTCGATGATGCCCGAGCTGACCGTGAAGCCGTTCAGGCCGATGACAAGGCTGAACAGCGTGGCGCGGTCGCGCACCTGTATGGTTTTCGGCATATCGAGCATGCTCAGCAGCTCCTCGGAAAAATAGAACGAGTTGCGCTCGCCCTGCTCGAACACAAGGTAGGGATAGGGGCGCAGCTCATCGAGCGTGATGCGCGCCCCGGCGGCGAGCGGGTGGTCTCTGCTGATGAAAACGTGCGGCTCGGCGGTGAACAGCTCCTCGAACACAAGCTCGTTTTTGCGCAGCAGCTTGGAGAGCACGCTCTCGTTGCTCTCGCACAGGTAGAGCAGACCGAGCTCGCTCCGGCCGGAGGAAACATCGTCGATGATCTCGCCGGTCTGCGTCTCGCGCAGGATGAAGCTGTACCGGTCGGCGTCGTACTGCTGCACTACATCGACAAAGGCGTTGACCGCGAACGAATAATGCTGGCACGACACGCAGAACCGAGGATCGCGCCGCCGGCCCGCGCCGAAGTGCTCCTGCATGATGTCGGCCTGCTCGAGCAGCATCCGGGCGAACGAGAGCAGCTCCTCGCCCTCGCGCGTGACGGCAACGCCCTTGTTCGAGCGAACGAAGGCGGTCACGCCCATTTCCTTCTCCAGATTGTGGATAGCAGCACTCAGGCTCGGCTGCGAGATGAAAAGCCGTTCGGCCGCGTCGGTGATGCTGCCGCATTCGGCCACGGCGACAAGATAGGCAAGCTGCTGCAATGTCATGAAAAGAGCCTCTTTCTGGCGCGGAGCGCCGGGATATAGCCACATCATACGCTGTCCGGACACTGATGTCAATGTGCGCTTTCGACTTTTTCTGCGGCGTTTTGCAGGAATGTCCCTGTGATGCACAATCGGGCGCGCGGCGAACGGAGCCGGTCTTTTCGTGATTACGCTCTTGCAAAGCGGCATGGATGCTGTATAATTTTAGATGGACAGAGCGTACCAGACAGAAAGAAAAAACTGGCATATCGCATGACCGGATCGTGCGGATGCAGTCGGGAGGACGAAAATGAGAGGGAAATCTTCCGCTTTGCGCGCAAAAGAGGAATTTCTTGCGCTGTATCATGATGGAGCGTTCGAAGCAGGGACAAAAATACCGTCCGAGTCCAGCATGGCGGAAATGCTCGGCGTAAGCCGGGAGACCTGGCGCAAGGCGCTCGGCCTGCTGCGCGGCGAGGGCGTGCTGTATTCCAGACACGGCTCGGGCACTTATCTTCAGGAGCCGTCGCATCGCATCACGAACGACCTTTCGCAGCTGAAAAGCATGTCTAAGATGATCGCGGAGGCCGGACTGCGCGAGCAGGGCTCGTGCATGACCTGTACGGTCGGCACGGCGCCGGAGGAGGTCTGCCGGTTTTTCGAAGCGCCGGAAACAGCCGAGTTTGCGATCATTCAGCATATCCGCCGCACTGAAAAGGATGTGATCGCGGTCAGTCTGGGGTATCTGCCGGAAAAATACGCCGAAAAGATGCATGGCGCAATCCCGCAGTCGCTGTTTGCCTTCCTCGAGGAGAGTGAGGGGATCTATATCAGCCGCGCGAGCACCGAGCTGTTTATCCCGGCAGAGAATGACCCGATGTGCGAAATGCTCCGCCTGCGCGAGGGTCAGAGCGCGTTCGGCTTCAGACAGTGTCATTACGACTCGCGCGGCAACCCGACGCTGTATTCGGTCGATTATCTGCGCAGCGACCTGTTTCATTTCACGATCATGAGAATACGGCCGTAAAAACGGCATAAATCAGGCAGCCGAAGCAGAAGGCAAACTGCTTCGGCTTTTTGCTGTCTGTCGGAAACCCTGCGGAGATTTTGTGCGATGTGTACGCGGCTTTGGGCAGGGTGCATCAAGGTGTGCCGGTCTGGTAGGCGCAGGCCGAAGCGAGGTCATGCGCGCGATCTTCGGTCTCGACCCCATTACCTCCGGTTCGGTTTACCTGAACGGTCGGGAAGTCCACATCAGGAACACGCGCGACGCCATCAACCACGGCATCGCAATGGTAAACGAGGACCGCCGCACCTATTCGTCCTCCTTTTTTGCCACTTGTTAATCTGCACAATACAGACTGCGTATTTTCGTTTTTTTTATTGCGTTTCCACTATGAAATTTCTTTCTTATATGCTATACTGAGGTTAGCCATCAAAGGCAGGAAAGAGGTGTTTTGCATGAACGAACAGGAAAAAACCACGATGAACATCATCGAACCGGAGGGACTGTCGAGCTGTGGGGCGGACAGCGGTACATGGTGCGGTCAGGCGCTCACGCGCGTGCTGATCGGCATGACCCTCACGGGACTGACACTGAATGTGCTGTGCCTGAATTACATTCTCCCGGCGATCGGCATGGTGTTTCTGCTGGTCGGCCTTCGCGCACTGCGCCGGGAAAACGCAGGCTTCAAGGGCGGCTATGTCATCGCCATCCTCCGCACGTTCTACATTACCGTGTGGATGATACTGGATACGACGATCTATGCGGATGTGCTGACGGGGACAACGGCCGCAGTGGTGCTGACGTTGTTTAATCTGGTGATAGTGCTGGCGCAGGTGGTCTGCCTGTGGAGCGGCCTGAAGGCGCTGCGGCAGAAGGCAGGCTTTGAGGCGAAATGCGGTGCGGCCGCCGCGCTGATCGTATGGAATGTCGTGCTGTGCGCGCTCGGTGTGATGAACTGGAGCGGCGGGATTGTGTTCGGCATCATCATGATTGTCCTGTACATCATCATCATGCGCAGGCTGTTCGCGCTCGCAGGCGAGCTGGATAACGCAGGCTGCACGATCACGCCCGTTCCGGTCAGGGTGAAGGACTGGCAGCTCGTGCTTTCGCTCGCCGTGCTCCTCGCGGCAGGCATGGCTTGCGGCTATGCGTTCGGCGGCAGCTATCCGATGGAGTGGACGCCGCTCGATAATTCGGCGCAGGCCGAGGTGCAGAGCACAAAGGCGAAGCTGCTCGAGCTCGGCTTTCCCGAGGCGGTGCTGAACGACCTCAGTGCGGAGGACATTGCCTCGTGCGAGGGCGCGACGCAGATTTTGAGCCGCACGGAGGACAAGCCGGTGAACGACGGCAGGGAAGTGACGACGCAGACCGGCGAAAACAGCTATCAAATCGACACAGTGTACGATGCCAAGGAGCTGCGCCTGACCGGCGTGGCGGTCCGTGTGAAGCAGACCGACGGCACGGAAAGATGGATCATCTTCCATCACTTCCTCTGGACGCAGCCGATGAACTACTGCGGCACCGAGGCAGTTCAGCTGTGGCCGAGCGGACAGAGTGACTGGTGGCCGGACGGCGACGCGACCGGCCGCGTGCTGTGCGAAAGGGACGGTCAGACGCTCACGGCGGCGTATCACTCGCTCGGCACGCAGGACACCTTCACGACCGACTTTTTCGGCAATTCGCAGAGCAGCATCAACTTGACCGGCGCGTTCTCCATGCCGCGCGGCAGCGAAAATCAGCGCGGCTACGTCTGCTTCCCGATACAGACCGCGCAGGAGGATACCTTTGTCAACAGCTGGGTCAACTACACGCATCAGAACACCTGGGCGCAGTACCCGGCGCGGACTGCGAGGGACAGCATGTGGAGCAGCAGTGCGTTCAAGACCATCCAGTTCGCGCTTCAGTTCGACGCGACAGAGGGCAGAATGATGTACTGAGCACGGTAATTTGATACAAAAGCAGGGCGTTTCCGAAGAAGGGAACGCCCTGCTGGTTTTCGAGACAGTCTTTTTACCATTCATCCATATCGCTGAAGATTTCCCCCTCCATAGCGGAGATCTCGGCGGCAGGGATGACGGTGCCGTCCTGCATGATGATGCGCCGGGCGGCAGGGTCGAGCTTGCGCACAACGCCGGTCACGGTCAGATACGCGCCGCCCTCCTTGCGCTCGTCGGGTCTGAAGTAGGTGATGCTGACGGGCGGACGGCTGTCGAGCGTATCCATCAGACGGCGGTACCGGCGGTTGAGCATCTCGATCGTGCCCTCGTCGAGCTCGATCTTCCGCTCGGTCAGACGCTGCGTTTCGCGGATGGTATCGGCGTAGCCGGAGAGCGCCGCGAAGGGCGCGAACTGAAACGCGCGGTCGGACAGCGGCATCCGCGGATGGCTGCGCGAAACATGATGCGGACGGTCGATGATATCATCGTATTTCGGGTTGTAGGCCATAAGACACCTGCTTTCTTCTCGGGCACGCGGAACAGCTGCCTGTTGTCCCGGCACTGATAGGACGCGAAGAACAGCGCGGTCCCGAACAGTCCGACGAGCTGTGCAAACATAAAAAAGGTTCTCGCTTTCTTTGGTGATCGAGTACATGAAAATGCGCTGCATTTATCGTATCATATTGCAGAAATTATTGCAAGTTTGCGGCGCTGCGGCGCAGAACAGGCCGCATATGCCGCGGGTTTCTCTGTTAGGGCAATACCGCATAATTGAACAAGAGCGATTTGCGAGCAAATTTTGCGTTCTGACAAGGCGCGGTTTTGCGGTAATACTTGATGTATTACCGTGAAATCGCAACAAAGTCAGGGTACAAAATTTCCGCAAAGCGCCGCAGCTTTAATTGTGCGGTGTTGCCTTAAAGCTTGTGCGTGATCTCGAACGGGACTTCGCCGTTCTGCTTCATCCTTCTGCTGTAAAAGATCGCGCCGATGATGCCGAGCGTCTCGCCGCGCTTTAACGCAAAATCGATGTTCCGCACCGCAAAGCTGCCGCGCGCATAGCGGAACGTCACGTGGTCAAACTCCACATGCGGCGCGTCCTTCGGCAAAAAGCTGAAGTGCGGCTCAGTCTCGAAAAGCTCCACCGGCGTGTCCAGCACTTCCAATACACGCGCAGAGGAAGCCGATGCGCGTGAAAGCATCATGAAAATGCGGTTAATCGCCATTAAAGCGTTCAAAACGATGGTGTATAAATTCATAAACGCGATGATCTTGCCAATCTCGGAGGTGCCGTTGTTCACGCGCACCGCGCCCACCGTGATGACCGCCACAATGCCGAGGTTCAGCAAAAGGCTCATCACCGGGTTGATGAGCGCCATGGTGCTCTCTGCCGTGCGCTCCTTTTCGGTGAGGTCGTCGTTCACCTTCTTAAACCGCGCACGCTCATAGTCCGATTTGGAAAGCGCCTTGATGACGCGCACGCCCACGGCGTTTTCACGCACCACGCGCAGCATGGAATCGGAAGCCTTCTGCACGATCTTAAAAAGCTTCGCACCTTTTCGCGAGACGTAAAACACAATTACGCCCACAATGGGCAAGGACGCCACCATAATGAGCGTCAGCATCAGATCCATCGTCAAGGATACGATGATGCCGCCAAAAAGCAGCAGCGGCGCACGGATGCCGATGCGCTGGATCATGCCAATCGTCTGGTGCAAAACGTATGTATCGCTCGTCATGCGCGAAATAAGCGACGGAATTGTGAACGCATCGACCCTGCTTTCCGAAAGATACGAGATCTTTTGGAACAGGTCATGCCGGATCTGCCGCGTGCAGTCGCGCGCCACAGCGGACGCCATGCGGTTCGCCGTGATGTTGCCGCCCCACGCAATAAGCGAGCACACGATCATCAATCCACCCCACAGACATACCAGGCGAATTTCTTTCAGCGGGATCAGATCGTCAATGATATACGACAAAATCCACGGGATCGCAAGCTCCACAAGTGTACCGACCGCCTTAAAGCTGATGCCCATGCCCATACACGGCAAAAACGGTTTTAAATACACCGCCAGTCTTTTCAAATTACATGCCCTCTTTCCCCTAAGAAGCTCTCAATAGTTGTATTTGCAACTATTATAGCGTATCCCGCACAACTTTTCAATATAACCATGAAATATTTTGGTAAATTTAAGCCTTTGCTTGACAAAAAGCCCCCCCGTGGTATAATAGACAAAATTTGTCGTTTGCGAAAACGAAGGAGGGAATTCCATGATCCACACAGATTTTGACCCGGAGAAAACAGCCGTCATTGAGCCGAGCGAATTCTATCACCCGATGGAAAATATGCCGGAGGCACTCATCGGCGTGTTCTCCCGCCCGCTTACGGAGAAATACGCGGCGGAATTTCACGGCGAAGTCATCATGCAATATCAGGACTGCAACGGTGGAGAACCGGTCTATCGCTGCACTGCGCCGAACGGCACCGCGTTTGCGCTGATGTGCATGCGCGTCGGCGCGCCGTCTGCCTGCGGCATCATGGAAGAGATGATCCCCCACGGCGTGAAAAAGTTTTTGATGCTCGGCTCCTGCGGCGCACTCGATCACACCATCACCGCCGGGCACATTCTGGTGCCTTACGCCGCCGTGCGCGATGAGGGCACCAGCTACCACTACGCCCCGCCCGCCGAGGAAGCCGTACTCGAGCCTGCCTGTGTAGATGCCGTCTGCCAAGCGCTCGAAGACATGGACGTCCCCTATGCCCGCGTGAAAACATGGACGACCGACGCATTCTTTCGTGAGACGCGCGGCAAGGTTGAAAAGCGTTTAAAGCAAGGCTGCTCCGTCGTCGAGATGGAATGTGCCGCCATGGCGACCGTCGCGGCGTTCCGAAACGTCAAATTCGCCCAGTTCATGTGGGCGGCAGATTCCCTTTCCGGCGAAAAATGGGACGCCCGCAACTTAAATAAGCTCGGCACAGATGCCGGCGAGATCTACATGGAAGCCGCCATCCGCACCTTAGAGTACCTGTAAACATACAAAAAAGTTAAGAAAACCTGAATTCTCCCCGCACAGACTGGAAATGTGCGGGGAGTTGTATTATACTATATAAAATGATAAAATGGGTTTTATGGGAAAGTCGCAAGTCCGTTCCGCAGAGTCGGAATTTCAGTACGATTGAGTCAAGAAAGGAACATGAATATGAACGTAAAACATGAAGAATTGACCGTCCGCGCCTTATATGATCTCAGCTACACCGCGGCGCGCCCGCTGCTTGAAGCCTGCACCTACCCGTGGGAGGCGCTGCCGAAGATCGGCGAGTTCATTAAAGCGCTCGGCAAAACACTTTCGCCCGAAGAATACGACCAGCGCGGTGAAGACGTGTGGGTCGCGAAAAGCGCCAAACTTTACCCGAACGTCTACATTGCAGGCCCCACTATCATCGGGCCGGAGACCGAGGTGCGCCCCGGCGCATTTATCCGCGGCAACGCGCTCATCGGCGCAGGCTGCGTCGTCGGCAATTCCACCGAGGTGAAAAACGCCATCCTGTTCGACGGCGCGCAGGCCCCGCACTATAACTACATCGGCGATTCCGTCATGGGCCATAAGGCCCACACCGGCGCGGGCGCCGTCACGTCGAACTTAAAGCAGGATCACTCGAACGTCACCGTCTTAAAGGACGGCGAACGCGTAGAGACCGGCATGCGCAAATTTGGCGCCATGCTGGGCGACCACGCCGAAATCGGCTGCGGCAGCGTTTTGAATCCCGGCACGGTCGTCGGCAAAAACGCACGCGTCTATCCGCTTTCCATGGTGCGCGGCTTCGTGCCTGCGAACCACATCTATAAAAAGGCCGGTGAGGTCGCCGAAATTCACGACTGATCTTCGCCGTAAAGAAAAGAGGTCTTTATGGAGCTTTTAAAGCAACTCATCACGCGCATACTCGGCTCCGGGCTGCTTTCCACCGCCCTTGTGCTCGTGCGTGCCGTCACCGTCCTGATGGTTTTGTACGTTATCTGGCGCTGCTATACCTCGTTTAAAAAGGGACAGCGCCGCAAAGACCCGGTCGTCATGCTGGAGGATGCCGCCACCGGCGCGCATTTCCCCGTTTTGTACTGGGAGAATTCCATTGGGCGCAGCCGCAGCTGCGATATTCAAATACCCGATAATTCCGTTTCGCGCGACCATGCCGTTTTAATGCGCCGCGAAGAGGGCTGGTTCGTGTGCGATACCGGCTCCCACGCCGGCACACGCGTGCGCAATAAACAGATCACAGAGCCTACGCTCGTGCAGATCGGCGACAAAATCCGCATGGGCTCCACTACGCTCACGCTGCGTAACGCGTCCGACGTGCCGCAGAAAAAGCGCAGCATGTTCACCGGCTTTTCCAAAGAGGCGGCGTCCCCTTTTAAGCTGATGCTCGTCGTCACGCTCGTTCAGATGTCGCTCACCTTGCAACTGATGATCGGCACAGGCGAATTCCGCCTCTACCCCGCCGCACCGTTCGTGATTCTGTTCACGGCAAGCTGGGTGCTGTACTTTTTCTCCCGCCGCATCTTAAAGCGCGTCAGCTTTGAGATTGAAACCGTTGGGCTGCTCCTCAGCAGCATCGGCATCCTGCTCCTCAGCGGTGAGGGGCTCGACACCGTTAAAATGCAGATTGCCGCGTTCGGCATCGGCATTGTGCTTTTCTGCTTCCTTGTTTGGTTCATGAGCGACCTCGAGCGCGTCATGAAGCTGCGGCTCTACATCGCCATCGGCGCCATTTTGCTGTTTGTTGCAAACCTTGTGCTCGGCAAAGACGTCAACGGCTCCCGCAACTGGATCTTCATCGGGCCGTTCAGCTTCCAGCCCTCGGAGTTCATCAAAATCGCATTCGTGTTCGTCGGCGCGTCTACGCTCGACCATTTGCAGACGAAAAAGAATATCACGGAGTTCATCGTGTTCGCCGCCATTTGCCTCGCATTCCTGTTCCTCATGCGCGATTTCGGCACGGCGCTCATCTTCTTCGCCTGCTTCCTCATCATCGCGTTCATGCGCTCCGGCAGCTTCCGCACCATTTTCCTCATCCTCGCGGCAGCGTGCTTCGGCGTGTTCCTCATTTTGCAGTTTAAACCCTACGTTGCCCAGCGCTTCTCGGGCTGGATGCACGTGTGGGAGCACACACAGGACAGCCTCGGCTACCAGCAGGTGCGCACCATGACGTATATCGCAAGCGGCGGCCTCTTCGGTCTCGGCCTCGGCAACGGCATCTTAAAATATGTCGCCGCCGGCGACAGTGACCTCGTGTTCGGTATGCTGTGCGAGGAGCAGGGCCTTTTAATGGGCATGGCGGTGCTGTTCGCACTCGTCCTCTTTATCCTCTACGCCCGCAGCGATGTCACACGCAGTCGCTCCACGTTCTACGCCATCGCGGCGTGCGCCGTCTCGGGCATGCTGCTCTTTCAGGCCGCGCTCAATGTCTTCGGCCCCACGGATGTTCTGCCGCTCACCGGCGTCACGCTGCCGTTCATCAGCGCAGGCGGCTCCAGTATGATCTCTGTCTGGGGGCTTCTGGCATTCCTCAAAGCGTCCGATGAACGCACCTACGCCGCCCGCCGTGCGGGAAGACACCCGAAAGGCGAGGCCGACGAAGACACGATTTCCTTCACCCCGCCGCGCTACTCCCCGAATGACCCGCCCACGCCGCGTCCCCGCGTGAATACCCGCGCCGAAAACACGGCCCCGCGTTCCCGCGGCGCATACCGCGTCCATATTTCCGAAGAAAACCTCTCCCCGGGTCAGTCCCGCACACGCAGAAAGGATGGTGACCGCCGATGAAAACGACCGGCTTTCGCTCTTTTGTCCTTTACATTTTGCTGTTCGCCTTCTGCGGCGGATTCGTCTGGTTCCTCATCAACCTCGCATTAAACGGCTCCACATGGGCCACGCAACCGTATAACGGTCACATTTACGGCGATGACACCGCCGTTTCCGCCGGTACCATCACAGACCGCAGCGGCATGGTGCTCGCCAAAACGGAGGACGGCTCCCGCGTTTACGCCGAAAGTGAAGACATTCGCCGCGCACTGCTCCACACCGTGGGCGATTCCAGCGGCTACATCGGCACCGCCGTGCAGGCCGTGCACCGCTCGCAGCTCGTGGGCTATAACCCCATCACGGGCCTTGCGCGCACCGTGCTTTCGGACCTCGGCAACAACCTCGTTTTAACGGTAGATGCTAACGCCAGCGCCGCCGCGTACAACGCCTTCAACGGCCGCAACGGCTCCGCGTTTGTCTATAACTATAAGACCGGCGAGGTACTCGTCAAGGTCAGCGCTCCCACATACGACCCCATGAACGTCCCGGAGGACCTCAACGACAATGAAGAATACAACGGCGTTTTCCTCGACCACACGCTTTCCTCCACCTACACGCCGGGCTCCATCTTTAAGCTCGTCACAGCGGCTGCCGCCATGGAGTACCTGCCCGATTGGGACACCCGCACCTATACCTGCGAAGAAGAAATGGACATCGGCTCCGGCAAGGTGACGTGTCTCAATTACCACGGCGAGCTGAACCTCGAGCAGGCGCTCGGCTATTCCTGCAACCTCTACTTTGCGCAGCTTGCGGAGGACATCGGCGCGGAAAACCTCAAAAAGAAAGCCGAAGAAATGGGCTTCGGTAAAAACTTCTCGTTTGATTCCGTCACCACTACCAAAAGCAGTACCAATTTAAGCAGCTCCACCAGCGCCATAGACCTCGCGTGGAGCTCCGTCGGTCAGGCGGATGTCATGGCAAACCCGTACCACATGGCGCTTTTGATGGGCGCCATCGCAAACGGCGGCTCCACACCGGAGCCATACCTCACGGGCGGCAAAAGCCGCACGAGCTACACCTTAACGGACAGCTCCACTGCCGCTTCTCTCCACAGCATGATGCGCAACAACGTCGTCAATTACTACGGCGAGTATCTTTTCGACGGTTATTCGCTGTGTGCCAAAACCGGCACCGCCGAGCTCGACGATAAAAACCCGAACTGCTGGATCGTCGGTTTCTCGGAGGACGAAAGCACCCCGTATGCGTTCGCCGTGTGCGTGCAGGAGGGCACCTCCGGACTCTATACCGCCGGTGAAGTCGTCTCCGCCGCACTCAACGCCATTACAGGGAATTGATCTTCCGTAAACCACAGCGAAGCGACGAATAAAGTTTCGTCCACCTTTTCAAAGGTGGTGGTTTCCAAAGGCAACGCCTTTGGTCGTCGTTCGCAAACGGCGAGACCTTTTTACCTACCAAAAATCAGGAAGATAGGCAGAATAGTCCGGTGGACTGTTCTGCCGCAAGGAACCCTATTAAGGGGTTCCTTGAAGAACTCGCCACAGCGAATTCTTAGAAATAAAGCAACGCCGCACCCTCGATTTTTCATTGAGAGTGCGGCGTTGCTTTATGCCTTCGTATAAAATTCAAGTTCCCTCTGACCGAGAAAAAGAGTGAGATACTGCGCACCCTCAATCACAGCCGGAAACACCCACGGCAGCAAAATCAAAAGCCGACAAAATGCAACGAACCCCGAGGGGTTCGTTGCTTGAAAAAGGAGATTTATGAAAAAGACTCGTACTCTAAATTAAATCAACCCGCGCTGTATTCGGAAAGCTTCAGTTCCACGGTTGCGGACTGCTGCGTCGAAGAGTGGTACACCTGAAGTGTTACCGTATCGCCCGGCTTCTTGCTGAGGATTGCGGAACGCAATGTGGATTCACTGTCCAGCTGCTGGCCGTCAATAGCGGTAATCACATCGCCCACCTGCAAGCCGGAAGCCTGTGCCTCGCTCGAATTGAGCTGTGCCACATACTCGCCCTGCGGCAAACCGTAGAAGCGGCCCGTCATGCTGTCGATGAACTGACCGGAAATACCGAGAACAGCTCTGTCCTTCACATAACCGTACTGGATGAGATCGGAGATAATCGGCTGTGCCGTATCGATCGGAATCGCAAATCCAAGGCCCTCATAGCCCGTAGCGGAAATTTTCGCGGAGTTGATGCCAACGACCTGACCATACTCGTTGATGAGTGCGCCGCCGGAGTTACCGGGGTTAATCGCCGCATCGGTCTGGATATATTCCATCGTGTAGCCGGTCGTGTTATTGGCAATCGCGCGGTTCAAAGCGGAAACGTAACCGATCGTTACGCTGGAGCTCAGCTCGTGGCCGCCCGGGTTACCGATGGCCATGACCTTATCCGCAACGCGCAAATCTTCGGAAGAACCAAATTCCGCAGCCGTCAAGCCCGTCGCATCGATCTTTACGACCGCAAGGTCCGTCACGGTATCGCTGCCGATCAGCTGCGCTTCATACGTCTCACCGTCGGAGGTCATAACCTTCAGGGAAGTCGCACCCTCTACAACATGCGCATTCGTGATGATGTAGCCATCTTCACTCATGATGATGCCGGAGCCTTCGCTCGCCGGGGAAACGCTGCTGTCCGCCGTATCGGTCTGCATGAAACCGTAATTCTGTGTCACCTGATAATTCTGGATGCACACGACAGACGGTGTAAGCTTTGCGGCAATGTCCTGATCGCTCATCGCGGAAACCGTGCCGTCGCTGCTCGCGCTCGTATCCGAGTTCGTGTCGCCGTTCACCACGCGTGAGATTGTGAACGCAGCATTGCTGCTCGCTTCGGAAGACTGCACATTGATGACGCCGTTTTGAATCATCACGACGAATACGCCAAGCGACGCCGCCGAGGTGATCGCACAGCAAAGCACAACGGCTAAAAGCTTCAAGCCGAATTTCGAGCCGTGCTTTTTGGGCTTCGGCTGTTTTTGCGGCTGATGCACCGGCACACCGTAATACGCAGGCTGTCCGTTTGGCTGCACCGGTGCGTTCTGCTGCGGAGCGCTCTGTGCGTTCCACGTATATGCGGGGGTGTTGTTCGTCGGATACTGTGCGTTATGATAGGTGCCGTAGGCGTTTGTGCTGTTTACAGCGTTATTAGCGGAAGTATTGGTGTTCACCGGTTCAGACCCATTGTTCGGGTCAAAACCATTTTGGAATTTCTCATGATTGTCACTCATGGTTCCTTACTCCTTTCACATAATACCATATTCCAAACGGTTTTTCAACCTTTTTTTCGTTCCGTTCGGATTATCTATATTATTTCGGAGTTCTGTGAAGTTCATGTGAAGTGCAGTGAACAGTTTCATGAAAAAAGCAAGAAATCTCTGTCACACAAAAACAATGAAAGCCACCGGTGCGTGTTCCGGCAGCTTTCCTTATACGCTGATTTTATTTTGTCGTCAGATGCGCACTTTTCAGCGCCTTGCGAATCAAAGCGGAGAGCGGCACGGAAATGATGATGGCGAGAATCGCGTTCACCGTACTCGAAGCCGCTTTCGTCGCAAGCGCAATCGCCGCAGCCTCCGGCGCACTGCCCGCAAGCACCGTTGTAATGTAGGACTTTGCGAGATACAGCACAATGTATGTCAGGCTGCCGCAGATGCCCGCCACAATGCTGCGCGGTACGGTGATGGTAAAGTCTTCCTCCAGCATGTTGCCGGTGATTTTACCCTTGTGCGCGATGAGGCCGCAAACCGCAGCCAGCAGGAACTTAAATACAAATGTAAACGGAGCCGAAGCGATGTATGCCGGGTTCGTCAGGTCGTAGAGCATCGCGCCGATGCCGGAAGCCAGACCGCCTCCGATCGGGCCCATCACAAAGCCCGCAAGCAGGCAAAACGCGTTGCCGAGGTGGATACGGGAAATATCGCCCACCGGCACCGGAATCGGGAAGCTCAGGTAGTTGGAAACGAACACCAGCGCGCCCAAAAGGCCCACGGTGACAATCTTGTAGATGGAATTCTTGTTTTTCATTTTGATTACCCCTTTGCTTTGGGGCGCGACTGCACCGTTCGTGCGCCGTGCCTTGAAGATTGCACCCAGTATAGCACCGTGCTGGTATTGTCGCAATGGCCAGATTTAATATAATTTTTAAGGTCAGATGTTTTTTCACACCCCAAAAAGCCCGCCCCGGTTGCATTTTCGTCAAAAAAGCGGTATACTGGCGGTGCGAAAAGTGTCGTTCGCTTTTCAATTATCTATAATACGAAGAAGGGATATTCATGGCAAAAGTAAAAGCCGTTATTTTTGATATGGACGGAACCGTGGCCAATACGCTCACTTCCATCGCCGGATTCGGCAACGCCGCGCTTGAAGCGCACCGCTTAAAAACGTTCCCCGTAGACCGCTACCGCACATTCGTCGGTAACGGCGCAGATATTCTCATGCGCCGCATGCTCACTGCCGCTAAGGGCACATACACCGAAGAAGATGTAAAAGCCCTGCGCAAAACGTATGACGCTTTATATGAAAGTGATCCCACAAAAGACGTCATCCCCTACCCCGGCATCGTAGAGCTGCTCCAAAAAATGCGTGAAAACAACGTCAAAGCCGCCGTGCTCTCCAACAAACCCGATAACATGACGTGCTATATCGCCGAAAAGCTGTTCACCGGGCTTTTTGATGTCGTCCACGGACAAAGGGAAGGCGTACCGAAAAAACCGGATCCCAGCGCCGCACTTTTATTGTGCGAAGAATTAGGCGTCACCCCCGCCGAATGCCTGTACGTCGGCGACAGCGGCGTTGATATGCAGACCGGGCAGAACGCCGGCCTCTTCACCGCCGGCGTCACCTGGGGCTTCAGGGACGAAAAAGAGCTCGAAGAAAACGGCGCCGATACCCTCGTCCATAACGCAGAGGAGCTGGAAAACCTTATCCTCTAAGCTAACGGCAATGGCGATTAAAAGTCTTTCGTCAAGTTTTCTTCAGAAAACTTTTTGCCTAAATATAATTTATCCTCTCTGGGCTGCGTCCGGAGAGGATTTCTTCTTTTATTGCGCTTTGCTGTTTAGCTCCTGATATGTCCCAAGAATTAGCACCACCGAAACCACAAACGTCAAAATGTCTGAAACCGGCATCGAGTATAAAACGCCGTCCAAGCCAAACCAAATCGGCAGCAGGATTGCAAAGCCCACGCCGAACACCACCTCGCGCAACATGGAAAGCACCGTCGAGCTCAGCGCCTTGCCAAGTGCCTGCAAGAAAATAAAGCACGCCTTGTTCACGCACGCCGGAATCATCATACACAGGTAAATACGGAACGCCTTCACCGCAAACTCCGTGTAAAATGCGCTTTCATTTGCCGCGCCAAACAGCGAAATGAGCTGTTGCGGGAAAAACTCCACCAAAATCAGCGCCACGGCGCCCACCGCTGCTTCCGAGATCAGCAGCATCGTAAACAGCTTATTTACGCGCCTAAATTTCTCCGCACCCATGTTGAAGCCCACGATCGGTATGCACCCCGCCGCCATACCGACAACGATCGAGATCACAATCTGAAAGAACTTCATCACAATGCCGACCACTGCCATCGGGATCTGCGCGTACTGCGCCTGCCCGAAAATCGGGTCCAGCGCGCCGTATTTGGTACACATATTCTGGAATGCC
>ERZ780226.964-NODE-964-length-23882-cov-3.963529_pt1 | contig 23882 bp, 18 predicted proteins | sample MGYA00511165_ERZ780226 | MGnify/ENA primary metagenome ERZ780226 (study PRJEB29588, sample SAMEA2152373) | human gut metagenome | biome: human gut; feature: human-associated habitat; material: faeces | place: Denmark | collected 2008/2010 ...
CTGCTGTATCACCAAAATCAAAAAAGCTTGAAAACGGGTCTTTTTTAAGTGGGTTGATACCGTTTGTAATATCGGTATACGCTTGGTGATAAGTCATATTGTCCGGCTCTTTTGCATAAGCCGAGCGAATATGGTCTTGTGCAATATTCCACTGCCCTATTGAAGCATTGGCAAGCGCAGAAAGATAGTACCAACGAGCATTTCTGTCCTCAATACTGTTGAGCAAATTGATTGCCTGTGCATACTGCCCGGTGTTAATAAACTGCGTTACGGAATTTAGATAATCCGGCGCAGAGTTTGCGCTTTTATCGGCTTTTGAGCCATACGGGGAATAATATTCACTTTGATTTGCCGAGCCGTTTTTAATTTGGTCATATGCCGAATTTATTTGCGACATTTTTTCCTCGGCGTTTTTATCGTTAGGATTAAGGTCGGGATGATATTTTTTAGCAAGCTTTTTGTATGCTTTTGTACATTCATCAAGGCTTGCACCGTCAGGCACACCCAGCACCTTGTATGGATTAGTTATCATATTAGTTCCTCAATAATTGATTTTATAGAATCTTACCATAGAATTTTTACGCCTTTATTAACAAACTCGGTACAAGGAATAAACATTTATATTAATAAAAGTCTCTGCTGTCGCATTTTGTCAGCAAAATTTTTTAATTCTGTCCGTTTTATGACATAAATTTCACCCCGAACGAGTTATAATATAACAGACAAGCGGAGGTGAAAAAATGACGGTTTATATAGACAGCCTGTTTATGACGAATTTCTTTATGGACAGCGTTATTTTCTTTATCTGCGGAATAATTTCCGCACATCGTGTATCCGCCCTGCGCACGCTCGGCGTTTCGGCGCTTTCGGCGCTCTATGGGTCGCTGATGTTCTTTCCCGGGCTTAATTTTATGTATGGTATTATACTTAAAATTATCGTTTCATCTCTGTTGGTTCTTCTCGCATTCGGAAAGAGCCGCTATATAAAATCATTGGTTTCGTTTTGGCTCACCTGTGCGGCGGCGGGCGGAATCATTCTTGCATTGTCGCTTTTTTCCGACTTCGGAAGGGTTATGCACACAATGATGTCAAACGGCGTTGTTTATCTGAGCATCAGTCCGATAACTTCGTCAGCGGGAAGCATCCTCTTATACATATTGATGGAGTTGTATCGGCGGATGAGCATAAAAAACTTTTCAACAAGCCGTATCAGGCTCACACTTAAGGTTTTATATATCGGAAGGGAATATACACTCACCGGTCTGATTGACACCGGCTGTGAGCTGACAGAGCCGCTTAGCGGAAAACCTGTCATTGTGGCAGACAGCACGGTTTTTAAAGATATTCCCGTTCCGCTTTCGGAAATAGCAGTCAAAACGGCGGCGGGAACGGCGAAGCTGAAGCTTATCCTTCCCGACAGTATAGTATGTATGTCGGATGAGTACATAATCGACAGAAAAACCCCTGTCGTGCTGAGTGAAGGCTCGCTATGCCGCGACGGGTTATACAATGCCGTTATAAACCCATCGGCGCTTACACATACACAGGCAAAACAAGAAATGACAAAAGGTTCGGAGGTTCTCGTATGAAATCAAGGCTTAAAATTCTTTTATATAAAATTCTAAACTTTATAAGGTCACGTCTGCCCGGCGGTGTGCATTATGTCGGAGGGGGAGACACACTTCCTCCTCCTCTTGATAAGGATACCGAAGCAAGGTATCTCTCTCAGCTCTCCGACCCTCAGGGACGCGGAAAGGCGAGAAAAATTCTTATTGAGCATAATCTGAGACTGGTTGTATACATAGCACGAAAGTTTGAGAACACGGGTATCGGCATTGACGACCTTGTTTCAATCGGAAATATAGGCTTGATTAAGGCTATTAATACATTTAATACCGATAAGAACATTAAGCTTGCCACTTATGCGTCACGCTGTATCGAAAACGAAATTCTTATGTATCTAAGAAAGACCAGCAATAACAAGACCGAAATTTCGATTGATGAACCGCTTAACGTTGATTGGGACGGAAACGAGCTTCTTCTGTCCGACATTCTCGGAACGGACGATGACATAACCCAGCGCGGCATCGAGGAGGAAACCGACCGACAGCTTTTAAAAATCGCCCTCGGGCGGCTTTCAGAGCGCGAGCGCTGTATAATGGAGCTTCGCTTTGGAATCGGCCGCGACGGCAAGGAAAAAACGCAAAAAGAGGTTGCTGATATGCTTGGCATATCCCAATCATACATCTCAAGACTTGAAAAGAGAATTATAGTAAGGCTTCGCCGCGACATAGACAGAATGATTAATGAATAATTTTTTTAATATCCTTGAATATTATCCTTTAAAATGAACATAATAACTCCGTACAAAGGAATACAATATAAAAATTTTTACAGGAGGTTTCCTTATGTCAAACAAAAATAACAACAATAACAATCAGCAGAACAATCAGAATCAGAACAACCAGCAGAACAATAAACAAAACAACAACCAGAATCAGAACAATCAGTCAAGATAAGTAACTAACCTCAAAGAGGCACGCGGCAAATTTTTCACCGTGTGCCTCTTTAATACCCCAAAAACGAATAACTATTATTATAAAAGCAATGAAAACCGGTCTAAAAAAGCATATTATTGAGAGTTCACAAAACTTTTTTAGAAAAAAAAGAAATTTTTTTAAAAAAGGTATTGACAAAAAGGTGAAAACCTTGTATAATATACGAGTTGGCTCTGATAGAGCGACATAGAGATGCGAGCATGCTGGAACCGGCAGACAGGCACGTTTGAGGGGCGTGTGCTTATGGCGTGTGGGTTCAAGTCCCACTGCTCGCACCATTATTTTGCCTGATAGTGTAATGGTTAGCACAAGTGACTCTGACTCACTTTGTCTGGGTTCAAATCCTAGTCAGGCAGCCAAACGGAAAAACCTGTTGACTCACGTCATCAGGTTTTTTGTTTGCCGATAAACCCGAGTGACGGAAAATAAATTGAATTTTTTTCGTTCGCGGCGATGACTGCCGAGGGCATTACCCCCCTTGCCCCAAAGGGGCAGAGATTGCGGACAGCGTCTTATTAAAAATGAAATTTTTCGCGTTTTCACAATGTTTTCGGCAAGATATTGCTACATTGCCGCAACGGGCGCGGCGGCGGATTTATGGGCTTAGGGCAGTCAGTTCAAAGCAATATCTTGCTGAAAATAACTTTTTCGACAGTCTGAAGCTTGACGTAAACGTCAAGCTGTGCTATAATACACATTTAAACAACAGGTCTTATGACCTCATTTCATATTCAAAGGTGAAACTTATGACTGAGATAAACAAAACGGATGAAATCACACTTGCTGAGCTTGATAAAGCTCAGAATTATCAGCTTGTCGATATACGCGAAGAATATACGTTTCAGTACGGCTGTATCGATGGTGCAATAAACATTCCTCTTTCCGGATTCGATGAAAGCAAGCTGGATAAAGAAAAAACAATAATTTTATATTGCAAGTCAGGAATCGTGAGTCTTGACCTCGCTCAAACGCTTCGCGACAAGGGCTTTTCTGCTGTCAGTTTGAAGGAAGGTTATATCGGCTGGCTTCGCCAAAGGCTTTCAGCCGACAACGATAAAACCGAAGAGGTTGAAAAAAGCATCCGAAAGACCTTTCACAGGTCACTCTTTTCCAAATTCGCCTCTGCCATTAATGAATATGACCTTCTTTGCGAGGGCGACCGCGTTGCCGTCTGCATTTCGGGCGGAAAGGATTCGATGCTTATGGCTAAGCTCTTTCAAGAGCTGAAACGCCATAACAAATTCCATTTTGAGCTTGTCTTTTTGGTTATGGACCCGGGCTATAACAGCGAAAACCGCGAAATCATAGAACGTAACGCACGTATGCTCAATGTTCCCATAACTGTATTTGAAAGTACAATTTTTGACGCGGTCTATAAAATAGAAAAGTCACCCTGTTATGTCTGTGCAAGGATGAGACGCGGCTATCTCTATTCAAAGGCTAAGGAACTCGGCTGTAACAAAATAGCGCTCGGTCACCACTTCGATGATGTTATAGAAACAATTCTGATGAGTATGCTATACAGCGGACAGATTCAGAATATGATGCCGAAGCTCAAAAGCACCAACTTCGAAGGGATGGAGCTTATCAGACCTATGTATCATATAAGAGAGGACGATATTAAGCGCTGGCGTGATTTTAACGACCTCCACTTTATACAATGTGCGTGTAAGTTCACCGACACCTGTACATCAGAGGCCTGTTTGACTTCAAGCAGGACGGGGTCAAAGCGTATGGAGATAAAGCACCTGATAGCGGACTTAAAAAAGGTGAATCCTCAGGTTGAAAGCAACATTTTCAGAAGTATGCAGAATGTGAATCTCGAAACCGTGATTGCTTACAAGGATAAAACAGGAACTCACAGCTTTTTGGAAAATTATTAACGGGAGGCAAACAATGCTTAATCAATTTTCACGAACAGAATTATTGCTCGGCAGGGAAGCAATGGAAAGACTTCAAAATTCACGCGTTGCCGTATTCGGGATAGGCGGTGTCGGCGGTTACACCGTTGAGGCCCTTGTCAGAAGCGGGGTCGGCACTATTGACATAATCGATGACGATAAGGTATGTCTGACAAATATCAACCGTCAGATTTATGCAACGAGAAAGACAGTCGGCAAGTATAAAGTTGACGTTGCTGAGGAAAGATGCCTTGAAATCAACCCTGATGTCACAATAAACAAACACAGGACGTTTTACTCTCCCGAAACCTCGGCGGAATTTGACTTTAGCGAATATGACTATGTTGTTGACGCAATCGACACAGTAACGGGAAAGCTTGAACTCGTTGAAAACGCGTATAAGACAAAAACCCCGATTATAAGCTCAATGGGCGCGGGGAATAAGCTTGATGCCTCTGCCTTTGAGGTGACGGATATATACAAAACCTCGGTTTGCCCGCTTGCAAGGGTTATGCGATATGAGCTTAAAAAACGCAGAATTCCGAAACTTAAAGTCGTATATTCAAAAGAAAAACCAATCACCCCTACCGAGGATATGGCGATAAGCTGTAAGGCACACTGTATCTGCCCGCCCGGAACGGCACGAAAATGTACCCAGCGCCGCCAAGTTCCCGGAAGCACTGCGTTTGTTCCGTCGGTTGTCGGTCTGATAATAGCAGGCGAGGTAATAAAAGATTTAACAAAATAGGCAGGAATATATAAAAAATCTCTGAAAAAAAGCCGGCGTGTGCCGGCTTTTTTTATAACATTTTATTTCTCAGGCTTGAAAGGCTGTTTAGTGCATCATTCTTTTATGTTATTAACTTCCTTATTTAAAAAATCAATAAAATTATAATATTCGATGCGTCGGCGGTCAATATCATTTAAGCCGATTTCATCAAGTCTTTTAAGTTCGTCAATCGGATTGCATATAGGAAAGTCACTTCCGAAAAAGACTCTGTCCGTTCCGAACTTTCCAAGCATTTTTCTGACGCCCTCGGGGGATACAAAGTTCATCGTGCTTGAAATATCATAATAAACTCTGTCGCACACCGGTATAACATCCAATGAATCCTTCCAGTGCATATAGCCGCCCATATGTGCCGCTATTACGGTAAGTCCGGGCACTGCGTCAAGAACATTCCTCAATTTATCAGCGGTTGAATATTTCATAACTCTATCGCCCATATGAAACAAAACCGGCATTTTCATTCTTGCGGCTTCCTTATATATTTCAATCAGCTTTGGGTCATCCATATTTGTCTTCTGAAAATCCGGATGAAACTTTATTCCCTTTAATCCAAGCGTTTTCATTCTCGCAATCTCAGCTTTATAGTCCTCATTATCACGATGAAGCGTTCCGAAGCCAATCAGACTGTCATCCTTTTCACAAACGCTTGATATAAATGTATTGATACTCTCTGTCTGTGACGGAGTAATCGCCGGTGAGCACACCAGCTGCATCGTCACACTTCGGTTTTTATACACACCGCTCCTCACTCTGTATAGCTCAGAGACCTTCCCGCAGGTATACATTGGTGCCTCATAATATTTACTGACATTATCCCTTGCCTTTTCAGCAATCCCGTCCGGGAAGATATGCGTATGAGCATCAACCACCGGAAGCATCTCATATTCACTGTCAGCCTGTATAATTGAGCTTGTATTCATTTCTGATTCTCCTTGATTTTATGTTACTAACATGGTTATAACCCGATGTTTAAGTATAATAATGCTGTTTAAATTTTCAGGCACATACTCGAAAATCTTTGCCGGAGACTTCACAGCCGCCTATACCGCGCTATAAAACCTCAGTTAAAAAGACCTTTGGCGCAGCCGAAATTCCTTCTGACTTACACGCTTAAATAATTTGAAAGCTCTTTTATAAACACATCGCCGATTTGGCTCGGAACGGTATTTTTCTTAATTATATATCCTATTTCCATTGAACTGTTGGGGTTGTCCTCATCCGCCTCAAACGGAACGGCAATATAATCCTCGCCGTTCAGTTCCTCACAGATTATGCCCGAGCACAGCGTATACCCGTTAAGTCCGACCATAAGATTCAGCATTGTCGCACGGTCAGTTGCCTTGATTGTCCGCTGATATTCATTGGTGCTGAGTATTTCCTCAGCAAAGTAGAAAGACCCGTTCTCACCCTGTTCAAACGAAAGACAGGGATAGTCTTTAAGCTCATCAAAGCTTATTGACTTTCTGTCCGCAAGAGGATGATTCTTCCATATATACACATATGCGTCACAGTCTATAAGCTTTTTAAACTCACAGTCATTCTCATCAAGCATCTTTTCTATAACCTTTCGGTTAAAGTCGTTTAAATACAAAAGTCCGATTTCACTTTTAAAGTTCCCCACATCGCATATTACGTCAAAGGTCTTTGTTTCGCGGATAGCAAACTCATAATTCAGCGTTCCGAACTGTTTGACCGTATCTACAAACGCCTTAACAACAAACGAATAATGCTGAGTTGATACACCGAACTTTCGTTTGATATTCTTGGTTTCGATATATTTCTCGTGAATCAGCTCATACTGCTGATACAGCTGTCTTGCATATAAGAGGAACTCCTCCCCCTCCCTGGTCGGTATAACACCTCTGCTTGTGCGAAGAAAGATGGAAATCCCGACCTCTTTTTCAAGGTCCTTTACCGCGTTTGTCAGCGACGGCTGAGAGATGAACAGCGTCTCTGCTGCCTTGTTCATCGACCCCGCCTCTGATATTGTTAAAACATATATTATCTGCTGAAGTGTCACCGAATCACCGCCTTAACGCGGCCGATACCTCGGTCCTGTCGTGTTTCTCGGAAGTCTTGACTTTGCTTCCCGCTTCGTTCTGCAGGTTCTTCTTCGCCGCTGATAACATCAGCTTGATGCGGTTAAGCTGGTTCACTTCACTCGCGCCGGGGTCATAGTCAACAGCAACGATATTTGCATATGGATAGCTGTTTTTAAGAGCCTTTATCACGCCTTTTCCGACAACGTGGTTCGGCAGGCAGGCAAACGGCTGTATACATACTATATTCGGCACATCCGATGTCAAAAGCTCCGCCATTTCACCGGTGAGGAACCACCCCTCGCCGTATTGATTTCCGATAGACAAAAACGGCTTTGCCAGCTCAGCGACCTTTTCAATAGGCATAGGCGCTTCAAAGCGCCTGCTCTTTTTAAGTGCGTCAATCGCAGGCTTTCTGAGCCTTTGAATCGCCTTGATTCCGATATTTGACGCGACCGCCGAACGCAATGTTCCGCCGAGGAACTCGTGTTTATATCCCGCATTAAACAAACAATAATTCATAAAATCCATCAGATCGGGAACAACCGCCTCGGCACCCTCGCTTTCAAGAAGGTCAACAAGGTGATTGTTGGCAAGCGGCATATACTTGACAAGAATCTCGCCGACAACGCCGACCCTCGGCTTGACAAGCCTCTCGTCTATGGGGAAGTTATCGAAAGCGCCAACTATCGCCTCGCAGATATTTTTAAAGCTCTTGTGACTCTTATCGTTAATCAGCGAGTCAATACAGATTTCCTCCCACTTCTTATGAAGTATATTTGCCGACCCTTTAGTTTTTTCATATGGACGAACGCGATAAAGACATCGCATAAACAGGTCGCCGTATACGATTGCCTTTGCCGCGGCCATAATCAACGCCGGCGGAAGCTTAAAGCCGTCATTTTTCTCCATTCCGTTCGCGTTGAGCGAGATAACGGGAATGTGCGAAAGTCCGACCTTATCAAGCGCACGTCTGATAAACGCAACATAGTTGCTCGCACGGCAGCAGCCGCCCGTCTGAGACATAATTATCGCCAGTTTATCCGTGTCGTATCTGCCCGAGGTCACCGCCTCCATAATCTGGCCGACAGCGGTGATTGACGGAAAGCACGCGTCATTATTGACGAATTTAAGCCCGGCGTCAATCGCGCTTCTGTTATCATTATCGAGGATTTCGATATTAAACCCGAATCTTCTGAAAACAGGTTCAAGAAGGCTGAAATGAATCGGGCTCATCTGCGGCGCAAGTATCGTATATCCCTCTTCAAACATCTTTTTGGTAAACACGCTTCGCTTATAACGAACATCCTTAGGCCTTGCGCAGATGTTTCGTTCACGGCGCATTTTCATTGCCGCAAGCAAGCTTCTTATACGGATTCTTGCCGCGCCGAGATTGTTGACCTCATCGATTTTAAGCACGGTATAAAGCTTGTTTGCCCCTTCCATAATCTCACACACTTCATCAGTGGTGACCGCATCGAGTCCACAGCCGAACGAGTTCAGCTGAATAAGCTCCATATCATCGCGCCGGCTGACAAATTCCGCCGCTGTATAAAGCCTTGAATGATAAACCCACTGGTCATTCACACGCATCGGTCTCTGAGGAGTAAAGTCAATGGGAAGGCTGTCCTCGGTAAACACCGTCAAGCCGTATGACGCCACCATCTCGGGGATTCCGTGATTTATCTCAGGGTCTATGTGATACGGCCTTCCGATAAGCGCAATACCGTTTCCGTTTTCTTTCTCCATCAGCTTAAAGATTCTCTCTCCCTCACGGCGAATATCGGCCTTTGCCCGGCGCTGTTCCTTCCAAGCGGAATCGACCGCCCTTCTAACCTCGTCCGCCGGGATGCTCCATTCGTCATCACAAAGCCTTACAAGCCGGTCGGCCGCCGTTTTTTTATCGGTAAACGCAATAAACGGTCTGACATAATTTATGCCCTTCAGAGCTATGTCCTCAACATTATTTTTCAAATTCTCGGGATACGAAACAACAATCGGACAGTTATAGTGGTTCTGCGCACCCGGTGTCTCCTGATGCTCATAAAAAACACACGGGTGAAAAATCGTTTTAACTCCGTTATCTATGAGCCATTGAACATGACCGTGTGCAAGCTTCGCCGGATAGCACTCGGATTCAGACGGAATCGACTCCATCCCGAGCTCGTATATCTTTCTGTCCGAGAAAGGCGAAACAACAACCGAAAATCCGAGTTCCTTAAAAAATGTAGCCCAAAACGGATAGTTTTCATACATATTAAGGACACGCGGAATCCCTATTTCGCCGCGGCTTGCCGCTTCAATCGAAATCGGCTCATAGTCGAACAGCCGTTTTCGTTTATATTCAAACATATTCGGTGCGCTCTTTTTTCCCGAAGCCCCGCCAAGACCGCGTTCGCAGCGGTTTCCGGTGATGTGCCGTCTGCCGCCGGGGAATTTATTAACCGTCAGCATACAATTATTTGAACATCTTCCACAGCGAACCGTCGATGTCTCATATGTAAGCGACAGAATTTCATCAAGCGGAAGCATAGAGGTTTCCTTGCCGCGGCAGCGGTTTTTGGCTATCAGGGCCGCACCGAACGCACCCATAATCCCCGAAATATCGGGGCAAATTGCCTCAACGCCCGCTATTTTCTCAAACGCACGGAGAACCGCCTTGTTATAAAACGTTCCGCCCTGAACAACTATATTTTTGCCGAGGTCCCTTGCATCGGCAAGTTTAATAACCTTAAACAGCGCATTTTTTATGACAGAATAAGCAAGTCCGGCCGAAATATCGGCAACGGACGCCCCCTCCTTCTGTGCCTGTTTCACGTTGGAATTCATAAATACTGTGCATCGCGTGCCCAAATCGACCGGATTCTCAGCAAACAGCGCCTCACTTGCGAACTCGGCGGCGGTATAGCCGAGAGAGCTTGCAAAGTTCTCAATAAACGAGCCGCATCCCGATGAACACGCCTCGTTTAAAAGCACATTGTCGACCGAATTATTTTTAAGCTTAATGCACTTCATATCCTGACCGCCTATATCCAAGACACAGTCAACATCCGGATTGAAAAATGCCGCCGCCGTGCAGTGTGCAATCGTCTCAACCTCGCCCTCGTCAAGGCAAAATGCCGATTTAAGCAAGGCCTCGCCGTATCCGGTCGAACACGAATACGCAATCCTCGCCCCGGCGGGGAGCTTAGTCTTTAATTCGGCAACAGCTGAAATCGCGGTCTTTATCGGGCTTCCCTGGTTTCCCGAATAGAATGAATAAAGAAGCTGACCGTCGCTTCCGATAAGAGCCATCTTTGTCGTTGTAGACCCCGCATCGATTCCGAGGAAGCAGTCACCCTCATATGATGAAAGCTCCTCCTTCTTCACAACCGCCGCCTTATGACGCAAGCAGAACTCGTCATATTCCGCCCTGCTTGCAAACAACGGGTCAAGCCGTTTAATTTCAAAGTCCATAGCCACGCCCTCGCCCAGACGTGAAATAAGTTCATCTATATCGGCACCCGTCACCTCATCGGCCTCAAGCGCCGCACCCATAGCGGCAAAAAGATGTGAATTTTCGGGGTCAACCGTGGTCTCGGGCGTAAGCTTAAGCGTGCGTATAAAAGCCTTTTTCAGCTCGGGAAGGAAGTGAAGCGGCCCTCCCAGAAACGCAACACAGCCGCGAATCGGCTTGCCGCAGGCCAGTCCCGAAATCGTCTGATTTACCACCGCCTGGAAAATAGAAGCGGCGAGATCCGCCTTTGTTGCTCCCTCGTTTATGAGCGGCTGAATATCCGTCTTTGCAAACACGCCGCATCTCGCGGCAATAGGATAGATTTCGCGGTAGGATTCAGCCTCTTTGTTCAATCCGGCCGCATCGGTCTGCAAGAGGGCGGCCATCTGATCGATAAACGAACCTGTTCCGCCGGCACAAACGCCGTTCATACGCTCGTCTATTCCGCCGTCGAAGTATATGATTTTTGCATCCTCGCCGCCAAGTTCGATGGCAACATCGGTCTGCGGCGCAGTATATTGCAAGGCCGAAGCAACGGCAACAACCTCCTGGACAAATTCTATATTAAGCGCCTTTCCCAAGTTAATCGAACCCGACCCCGTGATTCTGGGTTTAAGCATACACTCTCCCGTTTGCTCACGTGCCTTAATCAAAAGCTCAGCCAGGGTCTGCTGAGTATGTGAGCAATGGCGGCGGTACTGACCGAATATTAAGTTGTTTTCATCGTCAAGCAGAACAAGCTTAACGGTAGTTGAGCCTATATCAATACCGGCTTTATATTCTTTCATGTTTCATCCTCCAACCTCAGAGAATTTTATGTCACCGCAGGCAAAAACTTTGTCACCCAAACGCGGTTTATATCGAATTTAATCACAACAATTATAGCATAACACCTTTTAAATTACAAGTGGAAATTGTTATAAAAATATCAGGCCACCTTGTCCGATATCAAAAATATACTATTAAAATATCAGAAATATGTTATTTTTCTCAATTGACAAATCATTTGTTTTGTGATAACATACAGAGTAGATAGGATGAATTAAATTACATATAAAAGGGGACTTTGACTATGAATATTTTGGTTACAGGCGGCGCCGGCTATATCGGCAGTCACACTTGCGTTGAGTTACTTGAAAACGGCTATGACATCGCTGTGCTCGACAATCTCGACAACAGCTGTGAGGAAGCGCTTGAACGTGTTAAAAAGATTACCGGAAAGGATTTTCCGTTCTATAAGGTTGACCTTCTTGACTATGAGGCGACCGACAAGGTCTTTGCTGAGAACAAGTTTGACGCGGTTATTCACTTTGCCGGTCTTAAGGCTGTAGGTGAAAGCGTTGCTCAGCCGCTTCGTTACTATCACAATAATATTACCGGAACATTAAACCTCTTAGATATAATGAATAAGCATAACGTTAAAAAGATGGTATTTTCTTCATCGGCTACCGTTTACGGCGACCCGCATACGGTTCCGATTAAAGAGGACTTTCCTCTTTCCTGCACCAACCCCTACGGTCAGACAAAGCTGACTATCGAATATATCTTAAAGGATTTGTGCAAGTCCGATCCCGATTGGGGCGTTATTCTTCTCAGATACTTCAACCCGGTAGGCGCTCATAAGAGCGGTCTCATCGGTGAAGACCCGAACGGTATCCCGAATAACCTGATGCCGTATATTTCACAGGTTGCTATCGGAAAGCTCGAGTGCCTCTCGGTATTCGGTGACGACTACGACACAAAAGACGGCACAGGTGTTCGTGATTACATTCACGTTACCGACCTTGCGGTGGGTCACCTCAACGCTCTCGAAAAAATTAAAGACGAAAAAGGTGTATTGATTTACAACCTCGGAACGGGCGTAGGCTACAGCGTTTTGGATATGGTTAAGGCATTCTCAAAGGCCTGCGGCAAGGATATAAAATATAAAATCGTCGGCAGACGTCCCGGAGATATTGCGGCTTGCTACGCTGACCCGTCAAAGGCTAACAAGGAACTCGGCTTTAAAGCGGTTCACACGCTCGATGAAATGTGCGCCGATACCTGGAACTGGCAGACAAAGAATCCGAACGGATATAAAGGCTAAAAAAGCTAAAAAAGCTAAAAAACTAAAAAATGAGAGGCTCCCCTTTTTAAGGGGAGCTGTTATATATGATTACAGTTAGGAGTTTAATATCGTGCAGTCAACAAAAGAGAAAAATTCAGCGGTTTTCCGTGACGGAATCCGCGACGGAATTCCGATTGCGCTGGGTTACCTCGCGGTATCTTTTTCACTCGGAATAGCCGCGAAAAACGCGGGACTTTCGGTTTTTCAGTCATTCATCGTCAGCGCTCTCTGCAACGCTTCGGCAGGGGAGTACGCAGGGATAACTCTGATTGCCGCGAAGGCGGCGTATATAGAAATCGCGATTATGACTTTCATAGCCAACGCGCGATATATGCTTATGACCTGTGCGCTGAGCCAGCGAATCTCACCCGATACAAGTCTTTTTCACCGAATGATAATGGGTTTTTATACAACCGACGAGCTTTTCGCGATTTCTATTTCGCGGCCGGGATATGCCAATCCGTTTTATATGTACGGGGCGGTCGCGATTGCCGCGCCGGGCTGGGCATTTGGAACTGCCCTCGGCGCGATTGCCGGAAGTATTCTTCCGCTCAGACTCGTCAGTGCCCTCAGTGTTGCTCTTTACGGAATGTTTTTGGCGGTTATCATTCCGCCCGCCCGAGAGAACAAGATTATCGCCGGAATAATCATCTTCTGCTTTGCGGCGAGCTATGCCGCGGCGAGCCTGCCCATATTCAGCGGAATCTCTGAGGGAACAAAAACCATAATTCTCACTGTGGTAATTTCGACCGCGGCGGCGGTTCTCTTCCCGAGAAACATTGAGGAGGTCTGAAAATGACTCATAACAGTTATATCTATATATTGATTATGGCGGTTGTCACCTTTGCCGTCAGGGCACTCCCGATAACACTCATACGAAGGCAGATAAAAAGCAGATTTCTTCAATCATTCCTGTTCTATGTGCCGTATGTCACTCTTTCGGTTATGACCTTTCCGGCAATACTCAACGCAACACAAAGTCCGGTTTCGGGCGCTCTTGCTCTCCTTGCCGGAATCATTGCCGCTTGGTTTGGGGCGGGCCTTTTCAAGGTCGCTGTTTCCTGCTGTGCCGTTGTGCTTATCGTCGAATTTATTTTGCCCTTTATATAATGAAAGCCGCTCGATTGAGCGGCTTTCATTATATACTTACTATATTTCCGTCTAAATCCTTCCAGATAAACTTCTTATCCTCATAAATCATATAGCCGTGCCGGCTTCCCTCTTTGGGTATTGAAACCGACCCCGGATTCATATAGGTATAATCACCGTGGGAAACGCACTTCGGAATATGCGTATGCCCGTTCAGCAGGACATCGCACCTTCCCATCGGCGGAAGATTATTTTCGTTATAAATATGCCCGTGTGTTGCAAAGATAAGCCTTCCGTCAAGGTCGAGTATGCTATAATCGGCCATTATGGGGAAATCAAGCACCATCTGATCAACCTCAGCATCACAATTCCCGCGGACACAAATTATTTCGTCCTTTATATTGTTAAGCATAGCTATAACCGACTTTGGATTATAGCCGCGGGGAAGGTCATTCCTCGGGCCGTGATACAATATATCGCCCAAAAGCAAAAGCTTATCGGGCTTTTCATCGTTATATCTCTTTAAAAGTTCCTCACAATATAATGAAGAGCCGTGAATATCTGATGCAATCATTAGTTTCATAATCATTCTCCTTTTTTCTTAGCGGAAAGATAATAATACCCCGTCTCAAAAGCCATAATTCCGAAACGGCAGATTATTTCCTTTCGGCTATCTTATCACACTCATTTTAAATTGTCAAGAACAGTCATATCAATAGTAGAAATTGTACTTGAAATTTATGCTGTTTATTGATATAATTAGATTATATTATTGGCTCAAACGATTTAAGGAGTGATTCTGATGTTTAAAGAAAATACTGAATTTGACATAATCGGTATGGGGGAAGTTATGCTTCGGCTCTCGCCCCCGGGTAAGGAAACAATTTCTCAAAGCAAGGTCTTTGAAAAAAATGTAGGCGGAAGTGAATTAAACGTTGTCTCGGGTGCGGCTATGCTTGGCGTTCGCTCGGCAATGATTACCAAAATACCGGCAAATAAAATAGGCCATTTGGTTCGAAATCAAATCTCGGGCGGAAGTGTAAGCGACAAGTATCTTGTATATGATAACTCCGCCGAATCGCGTCTTGGTATATACTATTACGAAAGCGGCGCATATCCGCGAAAGTCCTCGGTTATCTATGACCGTGCGAGGTCATCTGTCTGCTCGCTCAGTCTTGACGAGATTCCCGATGACATTTACAGCAAAACAAAAATTTTTCATATAAGCAGTATTACCCTGGCACTAAACCCCAATCTCCGCAAGACGGCACTTGAGGTAATAAAACGCTTCCACGAGGCAGGGGCGCTGATTTCATTCGACGTAAATTACAGAGCCGCACTCTGGAGCGAGGATGAAGCCCGTGCCGTTATCGAGGATGTATTCAATTATGTTGACTTTCTCTTTGTTTCGGAGGAGACCTCTCGGCGTATGCTCAGACGCACAGGAACTCTCGAAGAAATTATGGAGGGCTATGTAAAAGACTATGGTGTAAAGCTTGTTGCCACAACGAGACGTGAAGCGATATCACCGACTTGCCACAACTTTAACTCAAAGATTTTCTATGACGGAAAGTTCTATGAAGAAAAGCCGTACAACGGCATTGAGGTTATCGACCGAATCGGAAGCGGTGACGCTTATCTCTCGGGTGTTTTGTACGGCCTTCTTAAAACGGGAGACGTTCAACAGGCGCTTGAACTCGGCAACGCGTCTTCCGCTGTCAAGAACACTGTTCTCGGCGATATGTCGGTCAGCAGTATAGACGAAATTATGAATGTTGTAAAATCACACAAGGCAACCGGCCGACAGGACGAAATGGTTCGATAGGATTTTTAATTTGTATCTGCGTATAAAACGCAGATACAAATTATATTTAAAATATTACTTGAAATTTTATCCGAGATATGCTATAATATTTCTCGGATTGATATGTGCCTGTAGCTCAGCTGGATAGAGTGTCAGACTCCGACTCTGAAGGTCGTGCGTTCGAATCGCATCAGGCATACCAAAATGCGGCAAGTCATTGTCTGCCATCTGATAAGACGGCGGCTTTTAGGACTTGTCGCTTATTAATTTTAAATTCAAGGAGAATACGATGAACGATAAAGAATTGAGAGAAATCAGACGCAGATTCAGACCCGACCAAAGCAATATTATGGGTATCCGCGGCTGTCTTGTAAACGAAAACCGCGAAATCGTGACAACATTTTATCAGCCGATGGTTAAATGTACCGCCGATGAAAGCGAAAAACTTCTCGCCATAATGAAGAAGTCACTATCAGGCGGCCTCGGTTCAAACCTAATCGATATAAGTTTCAGCACAAAACAGGTAATGGAAAGCGAAGAACATTCGCTTTTGATGGATATGCGAAAATCCGCGCTTAAAGATGAAGACGCCGTGAATTCGTTTTATAATAAGGTCATAGAAAGTGTGAGTATGGACGGTAACTATGTTATTCTTTTGGCATATGACAACTATGACGTTTTCACGTATACCACCGACGGTCAAAAAGAGGATTCAGCCGATGTTTTTTCATACATAATATGCAGTATTTGCCCCGTAAAACAGATGAAAACCGCACTTTCATTCCGCGATTATGACAACTCGTTTCATTCAATCGATGCCGATTTAATGCTCTGTCCGCCACAGCTCGGATTTATGTTTCCATCGTTTGATGACCGCTGTGCAAATATCTATGGCGCACTTTATTATACAAAGGATATTTCAAACATAAACGAAATGTTTATCGAAAAAATATTCAACACTCCCCTGCCTATGTCCGCTTCCGAACAAAAGGAGTCATTTGATAGCTGTCTTGTTGAAACCCTTGAGGGTGAATGTGATTTTGAGACCGTCCGCTCGGTTCATGAACAGATTTCTGAAATTGTTCGTGAACATAAAGAGTCAAAAGACGATGAACCCCTCACCATGACCAAGAAAAAACTTGAAGAGGTTCTTGAATATTGCGGCGTTGACGAAGAAAGGGTCGGAACATTCGACAAAAAGTATGATGACGAGTTCGGCTCTGACACCGAAATCAATCCCAAAAACATAGTAGATGTCAAGAAGTTTGAGCTTGCCACCCCCGATGTAACCATAAAGGTAAACCCCGAACGCAAAGAACTTGTCTCAACTCAGATAATCAATGGAGTAAAGTATATTTTAATCCGCGCCGCCGACGGTGTAGAGGTAAACGGAGTAAACATAAATATAAAATAAAGGGGGCGGATGCCCCCTTTATTTTATATTCTCGCTACGCCTGTTTTGCGTGCCGCCTCTGAAACCGCAGCGGCAACCGCCTTTGTAACATTAGGATTAAACGAATCCGGAATAATATAATCCGGCGTGATTTCATCCTCTTTTATAACGCCCGCTATCGCTCTCGCGGCCGCAATCTTCATCTCATCATTAATATCCCTCGCGTGTACGTCAAGCGCACCTCTGAATATGCCCGGAAAAGCAAGAACATTATTAATCTGATTCGGGAAGTCGCTGCGTCCCGTACCCATAATGGCAACGCCTGCCGCCTTCGCCTCATCAGGCAGGATTTCGGGAACAGGGTTTGCCATTGCGAAAACAATCGGATTATCCGCCATAGTCTTTATCATCTCGGGTGTAAGAGTCTTAGGCGCAGAAACGCCGATAAAAACATCCGCACCTTTGATTACCTCTTTCAGCGAACCCGAGCGCTTGTTGTGATTTGTAATCTGTGCCATCTCTTTTTTAGAATCGTTAAGACCCTCTCTGCCTTCATATACCGCGCCTTTTCTGTCGCATATGATTACCTCTTTAAGTCCTACGCTTATAAGAAGCTTTGTGATAGCAATGCCTGCCGCTCCGCAGCCGTTGACAACGGCCTTAAGCTCGGAAATATCCTTTTTAACAAGCTTAAGCGCATTTATAATTGCCGCAAGAACAACCACCGCTGTGCCGTGCTGATCATCGTGAAAAATCGGAATATCACATACCTCTTTAAGTCTCTTTTCAATTTCAAAGCATCTCGGTGCCGAAATATCCTCAAGGTTTACACCGCCGAACGAACCGGCAAGAAGTCTAACCGTATTAACTATATCGTCCACACTCTCAGAACGTATGCAAAGCGGAAAAGCATCGACACCGCCAAAGCGTTTAAATAGAGCGCACTTGCCCTCCATAACCGGCATACCCGCCTCTGGGCCGATGTCACCGAGACCCAAAACCGCGCTTCCGTCAGTCACGACGGCAACCAGATTCCCTCTTCTTGTATATTTATAGCTTAAATCAGTATTCTCTGAGATTGCCAAACAAGGCTCAGCAACACCCGGAGTATACGCAACAGCCAAATCATCACTGTTTTCAATATCGCATCTTAAGGCAATCTCAAGCTTGCCCTTCCATTCTTCATGTTTTTTTAAAGCATATTCTTTTTTGTCCATTTTAGAAGTACCCCTTTCTGTCTTCTCTAATTAGCTATTATAATATAATGCCGCTCAAATTTCAAGTGTAAATAACACAAATCAGAAAATTTTGTCGATATATGCATAATATTAAAAAATTTTACTCATAACTCTGTCAAATACCTCGCCTATACTGTCTCTTAAGACTATATCCGCACGGTTGTCAAACGAGGTTTCACCTTTGTTTATAAGCACAATGTTCCGTCCTCTGAAATACCCGAGGTATGACGCGGCGGGGTATACTACGAGCGAGGTTCCGCCGACTATAAGAAGGTCTGCCGCAGATATTGCCGATACCGCGGCCGCAACCGCTTTTTCGTTCAGCATTTCACCGTACAGCGTAACATCGGGCCGAACAAGTGCTCCGCATTTCGTGCAATGCGGGACCGCTCCGCCGAGCGCCTCGACCTCTTTATAAGGCATATTCTCACCGCAGGCCGAGCAATAGTATCTCTTCGTCGTTCCGTGAAGCTCTATCACATTCCGGCTTCCGGCAAGCTGATGAAGATTATCTATATTTTGTGTTATAACCGCGTTTAACATACCCTCTTTTTCAAGCCGGGCAAGAGCCTTATGCGCCTTGTTCGGCTCCGCCCCGGTGTCAAAAAAGTATTTCTTACAGAAATCATAAAATGTCTCGGGGTGCTCAAATAAAAAATCGTGGCTTAAAATCACCTCGGGCGACACGCCGTATTCCTTAACGGAATTATATATTCCGTCCTCGCTTCGATAATCCTTTATTCCGCTTTCGGTTGACACCCCCGCGCCGCCGAAAAACACCGTGTTTTCACTTTCCTTAATCATTGCCGCAAAGCGGCTTATTTCTTCGTCTGTCATCTCTGTCACTCCGTTTTGTTTAATATTTTATACTCTACCGGAATCATTCCCGACTTCCAGAGGTATATTTTATGCTTTGCATCGCCAGGAATTTTTCCTCCGCAGACTATTTCAAAATTGTATGTTTCCTCGGCTTCGACCGAAAGGTTTTTTTCATCAAGTGTTTGTATCCCTATAAGCCGATTGTCGTTTGTATATAAGGCTAATATGGGGGTGAAAGCCAGAGCACTCGATGAAACGTTTTTTACCGTTATGCTGTCAGAAAACTTATTATCTTTTGCAGTTCCGCCGTTATCCGTCAGCTCAATAGGCACCTCATAAACGGTTAAATCAAATGAATATGTGTTGTTATAATAATATGCTTCGGGTATTGTTTTCTCTGGATCCAAGATTACAGTAACCGCATATTTTCCCTTGGGCAATGGTAGATAATAATAACTATAGCTATAGCTATATCCCGAATTTGTAGCTTCAACTGTGATTGTATTTAAATTTTTTGAGTCCGCAACCACACCGGTGCTTTTATTAACCGCCATGACGCTGTAGCTTAACTCTCCCGTATAATCTTTTCCCGCACCGTTATCAATTGTTGGAATAACGGCTAACTTTTCCGCCTTATCTGAAGTTATACTCTTTTCATCAGAGCCATTTACCGACACAGTGCTGATATAAAAATCACAATTATTTATCATATCCCGCGTTGCAGCTGTATCTTTCTCATATAAAACATTCTCATTATACGGCTTTAATAACGTGAAGCCCACAAGCACGCCGACATTTGTATCTCCGCCATACCCGTCAAATTCCCATGTATCATAACCGGATCTGTTATACTTCTTCATATTTAAAATATGCATTTTATTCGGTGCCTGTGTCCTGTCGCTGTTCTGCGTCCGGTCCGAATCGGAGTCAGTCACGATAAGAGCCTTCATATAATCAAAGCTGTCAGACGGCTCGGTCTTATCATAAATATATCCCCACATCGTTATTGCGTGTCCGCCGTTCCCGGCTCCGTTCTTCATCCATGATACGCTTACCCCTACCGCGTTTCCGTCTTTTAATGCACTGAGCGTTTCCAAAATGTCCTCGTGTTTTTCCACATTCACAGCGGAGGTCACACCGCTGTATGCATAGTCCTTTAAAAAACCTCCTGATTCCCCATAATTATTTACTGTCGACCAATTTTGACCTGTGGCCTTCTGAACGGCATAATATCCGTTAAAAAACCATTGCAGTCCGTAATACTGATTACCGCCGTTATCATTGAAATTGCTAACAAATAAATCAAAGATTGTATCTTCGTTTAAAAACTTATCTGAAACTTCAGGATTAACCTCTGCCGCCTTTTTGGCCCAACCTGAATATTCAAGCATATCCGCGGTTGACGCCGCCCAGCATAAATTATCGTCTTGTGCCTTGCCGAACTTTAATTTTTCCGTGTCTATAAAGTTGGCATCTGTTATACTGAATTTTGAATTTTCAAGCTTTGATTTCAACAGTTCCTTTTGAACATTCTCGACATTATTCTCCGTCAGTCCTGTTATAAAAGCATATTCGGTTGTATCGTTAAGCCTAAACTCAACCGAATAATAGCCGCCCGCCGAAAGCGATGCCCCGGAAGAAGTCAGAAGCGGCAGGCGATTGTCGCCTTTGCTTTCGGTTTGTTTTATATTATTGAGCCTTACCTCTATAACCTCTTCATCACCGAAATATATTTTATAAGAACCGATTTTCGGGAATGCCGCGCTTTCTTCAAGTCTATCGGCATCTATAACGCCCGAAAGGCGGTGTTCCGCACCCTCTGTATCGGTTATAACCGAATAAAACCCTTCATAATCCAGCGTCTTAACCGACAAAAATTCAACATCGCCAAAGGCGTATCCCGTCACCGCGGTCAAAAGCATAATCATTACGGCCGCCGCGGCAAGCATAGTCTTTTTCACTTAAACATCAACCCTTACACTATGATTTTATTATACTCATATTCTACCATAAGTATTATTGTACGGTCAAGCAAAAATTTTTTTATACTGTTGACAAAACTTGTTCTTGGTTATACAATTTTAAAAAACATTCCGAGCTTTTAAAAACCATTCCAACTTTTTCGGCGTTCCTGCGTGTAATATAATGAATTAACTATGGAGATGCGTAAAAATGCCCGAATCAAACAAATTCCCCGCCCGCGGGTCGTTTACTTCAAATGTCGTGATAATTTTTGCGGCACAGATAATTTCGCGGAACACAAGTCACAAACCCAAAAGCTTTCAGATTTTATATACTCAAAAAGGCTCAACTCGCATAAAAACAGCGGTTTGAGCCTTTTTGAATTATTTTATTTTTCGCTTAGCGAGCCTTAAAAGTTACACATTCTGTGTCACAAGAGCTGCAGCAAGTCTTTGACGAGCCTACTTCAATCTTGCCCGCTGTGCACTTTGAGCCGTTTTCGTTGTAGGTGCATTGCTGAACACTGCAAAAAATTCCGGGATTTGTTGAATTGTCCATTTTAATGTCCTCCGTAAGGTTATATATTTTTAAGCCTTTATCGGCTACAAAACTATATTGCCTCAAAACGAAATAAAATATTCAAAAATTTTATATTTTTTGAACCATATCCAAAAGCTCTGCTTCGCTTATAACCGAAACACCAAGGGATTTCGCTTTTTCGAGCTTGCTTCCCGCCTCTTCACCGGCAACAACAAAGTCAGTCTTTTTCGACACGCTTCCACTGACCTTTCCGCCGTTTGATTCTATGAGCGACTTTGCCTCGTTTCGCTTCAGCGTAGGAAGCGTCCCGGTCAGCACGAAGGTCTTTCCGCTTAACGCGTCGCCGGCACGCTGTGCTTCATAGGTAAGCTTAACCCCCGCACAGCGAAGCCTTTCGATGATGTCTAAAGATTTCTCCTGTTTGAAGTATGCACAAAGACTATCCGCCATCTTCGCCCCTATTTCGGGGACTCCCGAAAGCTTCTCCGCGCTTGCATCAATCAGCGCGTCGATATTTTCGTATTCGTTTGCAAGAATCTGTGCCGCACGGCTTCCTATCATTCTTATTCCAAGCCCCACAAGTACCCTGTCAAGGCCTTGTTCCTTTGACCGTTCAATCGCGTCAATAAGGTTCTGAGCGGATTTTCGGCCAAAGCGTTCAAGACTCACCAAATCGTCAAATTTCAGGCTGTATATATCCGCACAGTCCGAAATCAATCCCTCGTCAAGAAGCTGTTCCACCACCGACGCACCGAGGCCGTCTATATCCATCGCCGGCTTTGATACAAAGTGAATTATACTGCGAAGCTGCTGCGCCGGGCAATTTGAATTTGTACATCTGACCGCCGCTTCTCCTTCCTCGCGGACAAGCGGTGCACCGCATACCGGACAGACCTCCGGCATCGAAAACGGCTTTTCGTCGCCGTTTCGAGCCTCTTTTATAACCTCGGTCACCGCGGGGATTATATCTCCCGCCTTTTGAATAACCACTGTGTCGCCGATTCTTATATCCTTTGCGCGGATGTTGTCAATATTGTGAAGTGTGGCACGGCTGACGGTCGAACCCGCAATCCTGACAGGTTCAAGCACCGCGTTCGGCGTTACCACTCCCGTTCTTCCCACCTGAAGAACAATATCTAAAAGCTTCGTCCGTTTCTGTTCAGCCGGGAATTTATAAGCCGCCGCCCATTTCGGTGTCTTGCTGGTGGTTCCGAGAAGTTCACGCTGAGCGAACGAATCGACCTTTACAACCGCCCCGTCAATATCAAACGTGAGGTTACCGCGTTCCTCACCGATACGCAGAACCTCGGCATATGCTTCTTCTATCCCCTTAAAAATTCTGTCTCCCGGTATTGTCTTAAACCCGATGCTTTTAAGATAGTCAAGGGATTCGCGGTGACCGCGGAGTTCCTTCCCCTCAATCTGTTGAACATTAAAAACAAATATATCAAGGCCGCGCTCAGCCGCAATCTTACTGTCAAGCTGACGAAGCGACCCCGCCGCCGCGTTTCTGGGATTGGCAAAGAGCGGCTCGCCCTCTGCCTCGCGCTGTTCGTTAAGTCTTAAAAAACTCTTCTGCGGCATATAGACCTCTCCGCGAACCTCTAAAAAAGGAAGCGGCTCGCCCAATCTGAGCGGTATGCTCTGAATCGTTTTGAGGTTTTGGGTTATATCCTCACCGATAAAGCCGTTTCCGCGCGTGGAACCGCGCGTGAAAACACCGTCCGTATATTCAAGCGATACAGAAAGCCCATCTATCTTCATTTCGGTCACATAATCAACACATTGGACCTCAAGCGCGGCACGAACCCTCGCGTCAAATTCAAACAGCTCTTCCTTTGAAAAAACGTCAGATAGGCTCTGCATCTGAACGGTGTGCGAAACCTCTTCAAACCCCTCTGAAATCTCACCGCCGACCCGCTGTGTCGGCGAATCGGGAGTAACAAGCTCGGGATTCTCGCTCTCTATTTCTATCAGCTCGCGCATAAGCCTGTCATATTCAAAATCCGAAACGGTCGGGTTATCCAACGTATAATACTCATATCCGTAACGTGTCAAAAGCTCTCTCAGCTCCTCCGCACGGATTCTTGCCTCTTCCTTCGTCATATCGTCACTCTCCAATGGTCTTTATCGGTTAATATAAGTT